>Ga0180435_10000711_pt1 | contig 35197 bp, 31 predicted proteins | sample SS_ome_3_FD_132467 | JGI IMG/M metagenome (GOLD analysis project Ga0180435, IMG submission 132467) | Hypersaline lake sediment archaeal communities from the Salton Sea, California, USA - SS_3_S_1 metaG | ecosystem: Environmental > Aquatic > Non-marine Saline and Alkaline > Hypersaline >... | reverse complement strand
TGATGCGCTGATGGAGTACGAAACTATCGGCGTAGAGCAGATAGACGACATCATGGCTGGTGCCAAGCCGCGAGCCCCTTCAGACTTTGAGCCCAAGCCGCCTTCTTCAGGTGATTCGTCTCCTGAATCGCCGATTGGCGGGCCTGCGGAAGAAAGTTAAGGCCAGTTAACCGCGTTGTACAGTCGTTGTTCTGCGGTACTAGAACTCTGACCTTCGAGCACCCCCGGATCATGGGGGTGCTTAACATCACACCGGATTCCTTTTCTGACGGCGGCAACCTGTTCAAAGATCGTCGCGTTGACCTGTCTGCTGTGCAGACGGCAGCGCAGCGGATGATTGAGCAAGGCGCCAGCGTCCTCGACATCGGTGGTGAATCAACTCGCCCTGGCGCGCAGCCCGTTGGAGTGTCCCAGGAGTTGGATCGCGTGATCCCGGTAGTTGAAGCGCTGACGCAGCTTGATACGATTTTATCTGTAGATACCCGTCACGCGTCTGTAGCCGCAGCAGCAATAGCAGCAGGCGCTCACATGATTAATGACATCAGCGCGGGTGGTGATCCAGAAATGCTACCGACAATTGCCGCGAGTCATGTGGGTTATGCGATGATGCACATGCAGGGAATACCCGAGAACATGCAGCAATCACCTCACTATGGTGATGTGGTTGGTGAGGTTGGGGAGTATCTGAAGCAGCGATACCTGGCCTGTTTGCACGCGGGTATTGATGGCGGCAGGTTGATGCTTGATCCAGGTTTCGGCTTCGGCAAGACTTTAGCGCATAATTTGCAGCTTCTGGATGGGCTGTCTCAGTTGAAAGTAAGCGGCGTACCGTTATTGGTAGGACTATCGCGTAAAAGCATGCTCGGCACCATCACCGGCAAACCGGTTGAAGATCGCACCATAGCCAGTGTGGCGGCGGCACTGATTGCCGTGCAGCGAGGTGCAGATCTGGTTCGCGTGCATGATGTTGCTGCCACCCAGGATGCGTTGATGGTGCTGCAGGCCCTGCCTGTCCCCGGGCATTGTTAAAATAGAGAGAAGATAGCCATGAGCAGGAAATATTTTGGGACTGACGGTATCCGTGGTCGTGTTGGCCAGTATCCAATCAACCCCGACTTTTGCCTGCGCCTCGGCTGGGCTGTTGGACGTGTATTTGCCAGGCGGGGTCCCGCTCATGTGATCATTGGCAAAGATACTCGAATTTCCGGCTACATGTTGGAGTCTGTGTTGGAATCGGGTCTGGTTTCTGCTGGTGCGGACGTCAGCCTGATCGGCCCGATGCCAACACCGGCGATTGCTTATCTGACTCGCACCCTGCGCGCCGACGCAGGCATCGTGATCAGCGCTTCGCACAATCCCTATTACGACAACGGTATCAAATTCTTTGATCACCTGGGTAATAAGCTGGCAGATGATGTTGAACTTGAGATTGAAACCCAGTTGGGTGAAGACATGGTGTGCGTCGAATCTGATCAGTTAGGGCGTGCCTCGCGCATAAATGACGCTGCTGGCCGTTACATCGAATTCTGCAAAGCAACCGTACCCAGAGGTTTCAGTCTGCGCGGCATGCGTATTGTGCTCGACTGTGCTCATGGTGCTACCTACCACGTTGCGCCAAGGGTTTTTGAAGAGCTGGGTGCGAAAGTAGAAGTGATTGGTGCGACGCCGAACGGCGTCAACATAAACGATGGATGTGGGTCTACACATCCAGAAATGTTGCGTGAAAAAGTTCTAGAGCTCGGCGCAGATGTCGGCATAGCATTTGACGGCGATGGTGATCGCGTATTTATGGTCGACTCAGCTGGCCGGCTGCTGGATGGTGATGAGCTGATTTACATCATCGCTTCTCATCGTAAGGCTCACGGTACGCTCGGTGGCGGTGTAGTCGGCACAGTAATGAGCAATCTTGGGCTGCAGCAGGCACTGGAAGCGCAGGGCATTGAATTCTGCAGAGCAAAAGTTGGCGACCGCTACGTCACAGAGATGTTGCTGAGCAAAGGCTGGATACTGGGTGGCGAAACATCCGGTCACGTTTTGTGTCTGGATCTTGCCAGCACCGGGGATGCTATTGTGGCGGCGTTACAGGCTCTGCTGCCAGTTGTCGAATCTTCGAAAACCGTTGCCGAACTTGTCAGGGGTGTGATCAAGCTGCCGCAGATCATGGTCAACGTCAACGTGTCGGATCCTGCTGCGGTTGCTGAGAGTCCTGCACTGTTACGTGCAATATCCGCAAAAGAAGCAGAACTTGCCGATCGTGGCAGGATACTGGTGCGTGCCTCCGGGACCGAACCTCTGCTGCGGGTTATGGTTGAAGGTGAAGACGGACCAGAAGTGCAGGGAATTGCTGACGAGTTAGCTGCTGTTGCTCAAAACCAGGGTTAGTCCGGTCACCCGACTGCAGACGGACTGGCCCTACCCGGCAGCGCGAACGCCCTTCTTCTACGGCTGGGTCATCGCTGCCGTATCGACATTGGGGTTCCTCTGCAGCGTGCCAGGCCAGACCATGGGGATGGCTGTTTTTGCAGATACGTTCATTGCGGAATTCGGCCTGACGCGCACTGAACTGTCTACAGCTTACCTGTTCGGTACGGTTGCCAGTGCCTTCACTCTGCCGCGCGCTGGTCGCTGGTACGACCAGTGGGGTGCCAGAGTCATGTTGGTCGCGGCACCAGCGTTTCTGGGCATCATGCTGGTATTGATCAGCGGTATCGACTGGCTTGCCGGGTTGCTCGCGGGTGCATTTGCGGTACCTTTAGCCTGGGTATCGTTCCCGCTGATTCTGCTGGGCTACTTCGGCGTACGGTTCAGCGGCCAGGGTGTGCTGACCTCGGCCAGTCGTAACGTGTTGCTGGTCTGGTTTGAAAAGCGTCGCGGTCTTGTCTCTGGCGTCCGCGGAGTATTTGTATCGTTGGGGTTTTCCATTTCGCCGCTGATTCTGGCCTGGATGATCGATGTCTTTGGCTGGCGCGGCGCGTTGTGGTTGATGGCTATAGTGGTGGGTGTCGGCTTTACCGCCATTGCCCTATTCACCGTCAGGGACCACCCCCATGTGGCGGGTTTGACTCCGGATGGTGAGGCGCATTCCGACGACCCCGCACAACGGCAGGCAGAATCGCTACCTGAGCGCACTGCCAGTGATGCTAAACGTGACCCGGTTTTCTGGATTTATTCGGCTGCGTTGTCGATGCATGCTTTATTCGGTACCGCCGTGACATTTCACATTGTTGCGATTTTTGCAGAGGCTGGACGCGATCGAGTGGAGGCGTTTGCCTATTTTCTACCACAGGCGGTGGTGTCCTTGAGCGTTAATCTTGTTGCCAGTGCGCTGGCGGACTACTGCCGTTTGAAGCCTTTATTGGTGGTCATGCTGGTGATGTTTCTGGTGGGTGCCTACGGTATCACCCAGCTCCACACCATAGAGGGGTACTGGTTGCTGGTCCTGGGTTTTGGCGCAGGCGGCGGGCTGTGGGGTGTTCTGTCCAATCTTGCGTTCATTCGACAGTTCGGCGCCCTGAATCTGGGTGAAATCAGCGGCTTGAACACTGCGATCACGGTTTTTGCCAGCGCTATCGGCCCGGTGGCCTTCAGCCTGGCGAACGATACCTTTGGCAGTTTTGATGCCGCGGCAGTAGGCTGTATTGTCGGGCTGGTTGCGCTTTTACTTGTCGCAATTCTGCTGCCACAGCCGCTGGATCGTGCGCCGCAATGAGCAATCCCCTGCAAACTCTCACCCTGCAATCTTGGCAATTAATGGTCTGAGCGTATAACATTGCGCGCCCTCGAATGACCGGTGACCAGATATGCGCAGAGCATTGGTGGCGGCAAATTGGAAAATGTTCGGTGCTGCAGCGCAGCTTCAGGCTTTTGCTGATGCCCTGCAGCTGGATGATCGGGTTGATGCGGTATGGTTTCCGCCAGCACTCTACTTAGGTGCAGCGGTTGCGGTTGCACCACAGGACCTGGCCTGCGGTGTTCAGGATATTGGCACATCCGCCAGCGGCGCGCATACCGGTGATATTTCGGCGGAAATGGTGGCTGATGTTGGCGGTTCGTGGGCCATTGTTGGCCATTCTGAACGACGTATGTTGCACAATGAAGGTGACGATCTGGTGGGGACAAAAACTGCGGCAGCTCTGCGCGGCGGATTGAACCCGATCGTCTGCATCGGAGAAACCGCCGCCGAGCGTGATGCGGGGCATGAAAAGATTGTGGTTCAGCGGCAACTTGAAGCGGTACTGGATCGAATTGATCATGCGCAACTGGGTAGGCTTGCTATCGGCTATGAGCCGGTTTGGGCGATAGGCACCGGCGTCACCGCAAGCCCGGAGCAAGCGCAGGAAATGCATGAGTTTGTGCGGCAGTTGCTGTCCGAGGCGGATGCACAAATGGCTGCTCAGATTCGAATTGTATATGGTGGCAGCGTGAAACCGGACAACGCTGCACAATTGTTTGCGCAGCAGGACATTGATGGCGGACTGGTCGGTGGTGCATCCCTGGACGCGGCTGATTTTACAGCCATTATTAAAGCTGCAGCTCAGGCGCGTAAGTAAGCGCAAGAGCATTCAAGATTTAACTGGAATAGTGATAAAGGTTGTAAGAAAGACATGTCGACCATAGAAACAGTGCTGTTATCCCTCCTCGTGGTTGATGCCATCGCACTCACCGTGCTGGTTCTGATCCAGCAGGGCAAAGGCGCCGATGTAGGCGCAGCGTTTGGTAGCGGCTCATCCGGTACGGTGTTTGGCGGTGCAGGGGGTGCTTCATTTCTGACGCGCGCAACAGCGTGGTTGGCGATAGCATTTTTTGCCATAGCATTCGGCCTGGCCTATCTCGCCAAGCAGCGCTCTGAAGCTGTAGATACGCTGGGTATCCCAACCGTGCCTACGCAGAGCTCACAAGGACAGTTGACGCAACCGCAGGAAAGTGTAGATTTGCCCGCCATTGATAGTGATGTCCCGCTTCTGGAGCTAGACGAAGACCCCGACGGAGACATTCCTCAACTGTAACGGTTTACCGGGTAAACCGAACCGCGCCGAAGTGGTGAAATTGGTAGACACGCTACCTTGAGGGGGTAGTGAGCTTATGCTCGTGCGAGTTCGAGTCTCGCCTTCGGCACCAATGATCTCTCGATCTTGATCGAGAGCTCTGTCGAGTTTTGCGGCATTGCCGCAAAACGTCGCTCAGCTCGAATTGCATGGTTCAAGTCGCTCAGCCCGATTTGCTTGGTCCAAGTCGCTCAGCTCGAACAGCGACATATTAAATCCCCCCTTGCAGCCTTGGCCCAGCATCCCTATAATTCGCGACCTTGCTGATGCGGGGTGGAGCAGTCTGGTAGCTCGTCGGGCTCATAACCCGAAGGTCGTGGGTTCAAATCCTGCCCCCGCTACCAAAGGAAGAAAAGCCCCTGAACAGGGGCTTTTTGGTACCTAGCATTAGCTGGGTACCAGGTACGTAGCCCAAGCCCCGGCGATATAGTGCTGGGGTCAAAGCGCAGCTGCGCAGAGCAACTTTGGTTTGCGTCTGTGCAGTTCAACGTAGACGAATCGTGTTTTAAGCGTAAGTCAAAGCAGATGGGCGTTAGGCCCATTTTTTGTGCCAGCAGGAAACGTAGCGACCGCAAATGCAGCGGTCATATGAGGTTGTAACTCATTGAATAGAAAGGAATTGCAGGTCGAAGAATTGCTTGCACCAACGGTTGAGTCGTTGGGCTGCACCATTTGGGGTGTGGAATTTCTGAATCAGGGAAAGCACACCAAGTTGCGTCTCTACATAGACCGCGAAGAAGGGATCGACGTAGATCACTGCGCGGCAGTGAGTCGGCATGTTAGTGACATCCTTGATGTGGAAGAGGTCATCTCAAGTGCTTATACGCTGGAAGTGTCTTCTCCTGGAATGGATCGCCTGCTGTTCAAAGAAGAACAGTTTGCAGACAGCGCAGGCGAGCAGGTAGATATTCGGCTGAATTTTCCATTTGAAGGCCGGAAGAAGTTTGTAGGTGTGCTCAATGGCGTGCAGGACAGCATGGCAGTTGTGCAGATTGAAGATGAAGAATTTTTATTGCCGCTGGAAAATATCCAGAAGGCGAGAGTTGTGCCGGTCTTTGACTGAGGTAATTAGGGCAAACGAATGTCAAAAGAAATACTGTTAGTCGTTGAATCTGTGTCCCTTGAAAAGGGTGTGCCCAGAGAAGTGATCTTCGAGGCGATTGAGTCTGCGTTAGCTATGGCGACGAAAAAGCGTTATGGCGAGCAGCAGGAATTCCGTGTGGCTATCGACCGTGAAACGGGCGAATACGATACGTTTCGTACCTGGACGATTGTTAATTACGAAGACGAAGAAGAACCTAATCCTGCTGCACAGTTTTCGCTGGAAGCTGCCGTGGAAATGGACCCTGAGGCCAAGCTTGGGGATGTTATTGAAGAGCAGGTTGAATCGGTTGAATTTGGCCGTATCGCAGCACAAACGGCCAAGCAGGTCATTGTGCAGAAGGTCCGGGAAGCGGAGCGAGCCCAGGTTGTTGAAGCCTATCTTCCGCGTATGAATGAGTTGATCAGCGCCACGGTCAAGAAGCTGGGTCGTGACAGCGTCATTGTTGATCTGGGAAATAATGCTGAAGGCATCCTTACCCGAGAACACCTGATTCCCCGCGAAACTTTTCGTGTTGGCGATCGACTGCGAGCACTGTTAGTTGAAATTCGTCCGGAAAATCGCGGACCTCAGCTTATTCTGTCGCGGACATCGCCGCAGATGCTGATCGAATTATTCAAGGTGGAAGTGCCTGAAATAGCCGAAGATGTCATTGAGATTCGTGGTGCAGCGCGGGATCCGGGTTCCCGTGCCAAGATTGCAGTTAAAACCAACGATGGTTGCATCGACCCGGTCGGTGCCTGTGTCGGTATGCGGGGCTCGCGAGTCCAGGCTGTATCCGGCGAGTTAGCCGGGGAACGTATTGACATTGTGCCTTGGGACGAAAACCCTGCGCAACTGACCATCAACGCGATGGCGCCGGCAGAAGTGGCGTCGATCGTGTTGGATGAAGACACACATTCAATGGATATTGCCGTCACTGAAGAGAACCTGGCTCAGGCAATTGGTCGAGGTGGACAGAATGTCCGTCTGGCCAGTGATTTGTGTGGTTGGTCGCTGAATATCATGACCGAAGAGGAAGCTTCGCAGAAGCAGGAAGAAGAGTCGGTCAAGTATATCAAAGACTTTATGGAGTCGTTGGAAGTCGACGAAGACGTTGCCGGCGTGCTGGTTGAAGAGGGTTTTACCACCCTGGAAGAAGTCGCCTATGTACCCATTGAAGAAATGATGGCGATTGAAGGCTTTGACGAAGAAATTGTGCAGGAACTGCGTAACCGCGCAAAAGATGCGCTCCTGACCAAGGCAATTGCCAGCGAAGAGGCATTGGGTGATGCAACGCCTGCAGATGATCTGCTGGAAATGGAAGGCATGACACGACCGTTGGCCTACAAACTGGCGGGCAACGACGTTGTGACTATGGAAGATCTGGCCGAATTGGCGATAGATGAGCTGTTGGAAATAGAACCAGAATTGAGCGAAGCAGAAGCTTCGGTGCTGATTTTGAAAGCACGGGAGCCGTGGTTTGCAGAAGATGCCGACGCGGCGGAAGAAGCTTAGACAGAGATTTACCGCTTGCACACGTCAAGGTAGACGTTGTGCTGGTGGTTAGGAGTGATTGATGGCAGACGTGACAGTTAAACAACTAGCAGACACCGTAGGAACACCGGTGGACCGCTTGCTGCGCCAGATGCAAGAGGCCGGTTTGCCGCACAAGACCGAAGATGAAGTGGTGACCGAAGAACAGAAAAAAACTTTGCTGGCTTATCTGCAGAAAAGTCACGGTGCAGCTGAAACCGGTGAGCGCAAAATTACTTTAAAGCGCAAAAGCAGCAGTACTCTTAAGGCAGGGCAGGGCAGAGCGGGTCGTAACGTAACCGTTGAGGTGCGTCGTAAGCGCACCTACGTGAAAGGTGGTGAAACAGCAACGACAGCTGACACTGAGGCAGCACCTCCGGTAGCTGACGTTTCTCAGGCTGAGGTCGAAGCCGCTCGTATTCGTGATGAGGAAGCCGCCCGGGCAAAAGCCAACGAAGATGCGCGTAACGCGGAAATTGAGCGTAAAGCGGAAGCTGAACGTAAAGCCGAAGAAGAGCGTCTTAAAGCCGAAGAGGCTACCCGTCAGGCAGAAGCAGAACGCCAGGCTAAAGAAGCGGCTGATAAGCCTGCGCAACAACCTGAGGTGCCGGTTGATCCGGCAGTCGCGGCCGCAGAATTACAGGCCAAAGAGCAGGCTGAACAGAAAGGCGGAAAGCGCGGCAAAGCCAAAGAAAAGGAACGGCGAGATGCGCCGGGACCGCGAAGTGGTGGTGGTAAAGGTCGTCGCGAGCTGTCGCTTAAGAGCGAACGTCGTACCAGGCGTAAGCCCGCTCATCGTCAGGCGGCGCTGCAGGTTGAAACGCAGGGTGGTGAATTCAAACCCACCGAGTTTATTTCTCGTGAAGTGGAGATCGGTGAGGTTAACTCTGTCGCTGACCTTGCTCAGCGGATGGCGATAAAGGCATCAGAAGTCATTAAAACGCTCATGGGCATGGGTGTTATGGCGACGATCAACCAGACACTCGATCAGGACACCGCAACCCTTGTGGTTGAGGAAATGGGCCACAAAGTCAAACTGGTCAGTGACGATGTGCTGGAAGAAAAACTGGAAGCGTCGCTGAATATCGAAGGTGAGACTGAACCTCGGGCACCGGTTGTCACTGTGATGGGTCACGTGGACCACGGCAAAACATCACTGTTGGATTACATTCGTCAGACGCGCGTAACCAGCGGTGAAGCGGGTGGTATTACCCAGCATATTGGTGCCTACAGCGTGGAGACGAAAGGCGGGCAGGTCACCTTTATCGATACGCCCGGCCATGCTGCATTTACTTCGATGCGCGCACGCGGCGCCAAAGTTACTGATATTGTTATTCTGGTGGTTGCTGCAGACGATGGTGTTATGCCGCAGACTGAAGAAGCTATACAGCATGCAAAAGCTGCCGAAGTTCCGATTATTGTTGCGATTAACAAATGTGACCTCGAATCAGCTGACCCGGACCGCGTTACAAATGAACTTGCGGCTAAAGATGTGGTGCCGGAAGAATGGGGTGGCGACACTCAATTTGTGAAGGTTTCTGCGATCACGGGTGAAGGCATAGACACGCTGCTTGAAGCGATTGTCCTGCAATCAGAAATTATGGAATTGGGGGCTATTGCTGAAGCGCCGGGTCAGGGCGTGGTTATCGAATCACGCCTCGATAGAGGGCGCGGACCGGTCGCAACAATTCTTGTACAGAACGGTAGCCTGAAACAGGGTGATGTGATTATTGCGGGTGAATGCTTCGGGCGTGTACGCGCAATGCTCGACGATACCGGTCAACCGACAAAAATTGCCGGTCCTTCCGAGCCAGTGGAAGTGTTGGGTCTGAATGGTACACCAGCTGCGGGTGATGATTTTTCTGTTGCCACCGACGAGCGCTCTGCCCGAGAGTTGGCTGAGTTTCGTGCAGACAAGAGCCAGGAGCGACGTCAAGCGTCACAGCAGGCAGCTAAGCTGGACAACATGTTTGCCAATATGGTGGAAGGCGAAAAGCGCATCCTTAAACTGGTGATCAAAAGTGATGTGCGTGGCAGTCTTGAAGCCATTATTCAAGCGCTCGCAGATCTGGGTAATGATGAAGTTGGCGTGCAGGTACTAGGGTCCGGTGTTGGCGGTATATCGGAATCAGATGCCACAATGGCGGTGACATACGGCGCTGCAGTGTTTGGCTTTAACGTCCGGGCTGACAAGGCTGCTAAAACACTTCTCGAAAAAGAAGGTATGGATCTGCGCTATTACAGCGTGATCTACGAATTGATCGACGATGTTCGCGCGGTACTGTCCGGTATGTTATCCCCTGAAATTCGCGAAGAAATTGTGGGTATTGCCGAGGTTCGGGACGTATTCCGTTCACCTCGTTACGGCGCGATCGCGGGTTGTATGGTCACTGAGGGATCGGTCCACCGTAACAAACCAATTCGTGTCCTGCGCGATAATGTCGTGATTTTCGAAGGAGAGCTGGAGTCCCTGCGTCGCTTTAAAGAAGATGTGAACGATGTTCGTGCCGGCACCGAATGTGGTATTGGTGTGCGCAACTACAATGATGTTCGGCCGGGTGATCAGATAGAAGTATTTGATGCCAAAGAAGTGGCTCGGAAACTCTAGCCCGATTATAGATGTTAGCCGTGTCTCGAGATTTAAAAGTAGCCGATTTCATACGCGACGAAGTGGCGCGCATTATCGCGTTTGAGATGCGTGATCCTCGTGTCGGTTCCTTTGTCAGCGTCAACGATGTGAAAGTCAGCAAAGATCTTTCGTATGCTGAAATCTATGTTTCGTCTTTGCAGGTAAATGATGCGGCAGAGCAGGAAGCGCTCATAAAGGTGCTGAACGGTGCGGCGGGTTTTTTCCGTTCCACTCTGGCCAAACGCCATAAGATGCGTACAACGCCTAAACCTCGTTTCCACTACGATCTGCTGGTCGCAGAAGGCCCGCGTATCGAAAAACTCATAGGGACCGCCATGGCGTCCGTTCCTGCGAATGAAACTGATGAGGATGAGTCCAATGGCTAGACGTCGTAAAGGCCGTCCTGTTAATGGCGTGCTGGTGGTTAACAAACCCCAAGGCATATATTCCAGCGATGCTGTACAGCAGGTGAAGCGCCTTTTTGGTGCGCAGAAAGTCGGGCATACAGGGAGCCTCGACCCGTTGGCGACCGGTGTGTTACCCATGTGCTTTGGCGAAGCTACCAAGTTTTCTCAGTATCTTCTTGCCTCAGATAAAAAATACTGGACCCGAATCAAATTGGGTGTTGCAACCGATACCGGCGATGCAGATGGTGACGTGCTCGAAAGCAAGCCGGCGGATCACATCAGCGCTGCAGATGTGGAAGCCGCTCTGCCAGCCTTTCGTGGCGAAATTCAGCAGGTACCGTCTATGTACTCTGCGCTGAAGCACAAGGGCCAACCGTTATACAAGCTGGCGCGTCAAGGTATAGAAGTTGAACGCGAAGCCCGCTGTATTTCAGTGTTCAGCAATGAAATAGCGGGGTTTTCTAATGCGGAAGGCGACGTTGAAGTAGAGCTCGAGATCCACTGCAGCAAAGGTACATACATCCGTACCATTGCCGAAGAGCTGGGTGCCCAGCTGGGTGTTGGCGCGCATGTTACGGCATTACATCGCCGTGCAGCAGGACCTTACACCGAAGAGGATATGGTTGTCCTCGATGAACTCGGCAAACTTCGCGATGAAGATGTTTCTTTAGACAAGTTTCTACGACCTATCGCCAGCACGGTGGGTCAGTGGCCAGAGGTGGTGTTAACCGATGCAACGGCGTTTTATGTGCGCCAGGGGCAAGCGGTACAGATCCCTCACGCCCCAACAAGTGGTTGGGTCAGGCTGAGCGAAAGCAGCAGCGGTGAGGACAATTTGTTCCTTGGTGTTGGTGAAGTGCTGGATGACGGGCGCGTTGCGCCAAGACGATTGGTGGCCACTCAATAAGTACTGGCCAGAACTAAACCCAGAGCAACTCCATGTATGCGGGGTTGTATCTGCAGATAACAGTTTGCAATGTCGCAAACGAGCATATCAAAGGAGAAAACCATGGCGTTAGAAGCCACGAACAAAGCAGAGATCATCAAAGAATATCAACTCGAAGAGGGTGACACAGGGTCGCCGGAAGTGCAGGTTGCTTTGCTGACTCATAACATTAATGGACTACAAGACCACTTCCGTGATCATCACAAAGATCACCACTCGCGACGTGGACTGATTCGTATGGTGAATCAGCGTCGCAAACTGTTGGACTATTTAAAAAGTAAAGATGCTGCGCGTTATGCAGAACTGATCAAACGACTTGGATTACGTCGTTAACAATACGCTGCACGCTCATACTTAAAGGAGTAATAATTTGAACCCGATTACCAAAACTTTCCAGTTTGGTGACCAGACTGTTTCTATTGAAACAGGCAAGGTTGCCAAGCAAGCTACCGGCTCGGTAGTTGTGACCATAGGCGACACGGTTGTGTTAACAACTGTTGTGGGTGCTAAAAGCGCACGCCCTGGTCAGGACTTTTTCCCGCTGACGGTTAACTATCAGGAAAAAACCTATGCCGCCGGCAAAATCCCCGGCGGTTTTTTTCGTCGTGAAGGACGTCCCAGCGAAAAAGAAACCCTGACCTGTCGTCTGATAGACCGCCCTATTCGCCCCTTGTTTCCGAAAGGCTTCATGAACGAAGTGCAGGTTGTCTGTACGGTCATGTCTACGGATAAAGATCAGGATCCGGATATAGCAGCAATGATCGGCACTTCGGCTGCGCTGGGTATTTCCGGCATTCCTTTTGCCGGACCCATTGGTGCAGCACGAGTAGGCTACGTGGACGGCAACTACGTGCTGAACCCCGGCTATGAAGCGCTGAAAGAATCCATGTTGACCATGACGGTTGCCGGCACTGAGTCCGCAGTTCTTATGGTTGAATCTGAAGCTCAGGAACTTACCGAAGACGAAATGTTGGGTGCTGTTTTATTTGGGCACCAGGAAATGCAGGTCATCATTTCTGCAGTAAATGAACTGGTTGCTGAAGCTGGCAAGCCCAAGTGGGACTGGCAGCCTGAGCCTGCTAATGATGAACTGTTGTCTAAAGTCAGCGACGTTGCCAAAGTCGGCCTCGGTGAAGCTTATCGTGTTGTTGACAAGATGGAGCGCCAGATTGCAGTTAAGGAACTGCGCACCTCAGTTGTTGATCAACTCACAGGTGAAGGCTCCGATCTTGATGCAGACGAAGTTGCTGATATGTTCTACAAGGTTGAAAAGAACCTTGTGCGCCAGCGTGTTATCAACGGTGAGCCCCGTATCGATGGTCGTGATCTGCGCACCGTACGCCCAATCTCAGTAGAGGTAGGTGTATTACCCAAGGCACATGGTTCGGCTCTGTTTACCCGCGGTGAAACACAGGCAATTGTTGTAGCAACATTGGGTACCTTACGTGACGCGGCGATCGTTGATGCGCTTGAAGGCACATTCAAAGATCAGTTCATGTTGCACTACAACTTCCCACCCTACAGCGTTGGTGAAGCCGGCTTCATGAGTGGTCCGAAACGACGCGAAATAGGACACGGTAAGCTGGCCCGTCGCGGCGTTGCAGCGGCATTGCCTGATCCCGAAGGCTTCCCTTATACCATTCGTGTGGTGTCTGAAATCACTGAATCTAACGGTTCAAGCTCGATGGCCAGCGTATGTGGCACGTCGCTTGCGCTGATGGATGCAGGTGTACCTCTTAAAATGCCGGTCGCTGGTGTAGCGATGGGTCTGGTAAAAGAAGGTAACAAGTACGCGGTTCTCACCGATATCCTGGGTGATGAAGACCACCTGGGTGATATGGACTTTAAAGTAGCAGGTTCACAAAAAGGTGTTACTGCTCTGCAGATGGACATCAAGATCGACGGCATCACCGAAGAAATTATGGAAGCTGCACTGCAACAGGCGCATGAAGCACGTCTGCATATTCTTGGTGAGATGAACAAGGTTATCAGTGAATCTCGTGCAGAGTTGTCTGATAACGCACCAGCAATGACCACGGTTAAAGTCCACCCTGACAAGATCCGTGATGTGATTGGTAAAGGCGGCGCCACGATCCGCGGTATCGTCGAAGAAACCGGTGCTGAGGTAGACATTGATGATGATGGCACCGTGCGTATCTATGCCGATACAGCTGAAGCTAAAAATGCTGCAGTTGCCCGTGTGCAGGAAATTGTCGCCGAAGCTGAAGTAGGTCGCATCTATCACGGCAAGGTGGAGCGCATTGTCGACTTTGGCGCCTTTGTCAACATTCTGCCTGGCAAAGATGGCCTGCTGCATATTTCCCAGATCGCAGACGAGCGCGTTGAGAACGTCACCGACTACCTGAAAGAAGGGGAAGAAGTTGACGTGGTTGTGCTTGATGTTGATCAGCGTGGTCGCATTAAGCTGTCAATCAAAGAACTGTCTAAGTATCAGGATGAAGCGTCCTCAGAAGAGGAAGCGGCTGAAAGCTAGCATTCGATCTGATTCGACTGTAAAAAACCCCGCGGAAGCGGGGTTTTTTTTGGCCAGAACCTATCGGTTGTGACGATTCTCGATCAGGTGATCAACAACACTTGGGTCGGCAAGGGTTGACGTATCGCCCAGGTTATCAAGTTCATCAGCGGCAATTTTACGCAGAATCCGGCGCATGATTTTACCCGAGCGGGTTTTTGGCAGCCCCGGCGCCCACTGGATAACGTCTGGTTTGGCGATGGGACCTATTTCCTTGCGCACTGAAGCGATGAGTTCAGCGGTAAGTTCCTCAGCGTCACGATTATCACCCACCATGAGCGTGACATAAGCATAAATCCCTTCACCTTTGACATCATGGGGATAACCGACAACTGCGGCTTCGGCAACCGACGGGTGCAGAACCAGTGCGCTCTCTACCTCAGCAGTACCGATGCGATGGCCGGAAACATTCAGCACATCGTCGACGCGTCCGGTGATCCAGTAGTAGCCGTCTGCATCCCGGCGCGCGCCATCTCCCGTGAAATAGTAGCCTTTGTAGGTTGAGTAATAGGTGTCTATGACCCGCTGATGATCGCCGTACACGGTGCGTATCTGACCCGGCCAGGTGCCTGTTATGACTAAATTACCAGAAGCTTCAGTTGTCTCGATCAGATTGCCTTCTGCGTCCATCAGCGCTGGCTTCACACCAAAAAACGGGAGGGTCGCCGAACCGGGTTTTAAATCGGTTGCGCCGGGTAGCGGTGTAATCATGATGCCGCCGGTCTCAGTCTGCCACCAGGTGTCGACAATCGGGCAGCGATGGTCGCCCACTACGCGGTGATACCACTCCCAGGCCTCCGGGTTTATGGGCTCGCCCACAGAACCGAGCAGATTCAGTGATGTGCGTTGGGTGGCGGTTACATACTGATCCCCCTGGCTCATGAGCTGGCGCAGTGCTGTGGGGGCGGTATAGAACGTATTGACCTGATGTTTGTCGATCACCTGCCAGAAGCGCGAGGCGTCGGGATAGGTGGGAATGCCTTCAAACATGAGCGTCGTTGCGCCATTGGCCAATGGCCCATAAACAATATAAGAGTGGCCGGTTATCCACCCAACATCTGCGGTACACCAGTAGATATCACCATCGTGGTAGTCAAAAACATACTTGTGGGTGATGGCGCTGTGCAACAGATAACCACCGCTCGAATGCTGCACGCCTTTAGGTTTACCGGTTGAACCGGAGGTATACAGAATAAACAGCGGATCTTCCGCATCCATGCTCTCGGGCACGGCGCTGGTCGACTGTTTTTCAATCAGGTCGTGATACCAGACATCGCGACCTTCCTGCCATTGCACGTCTGCTCCGGTTCGCTTCACGGTAACAACCGTATGCACATTTGGACAATCTGCCAACGCGATTTCTGCATTGGCTTTCAGGGGCACACTTTTGCCGCCGCGAACGCCTTCATCGGCAGTAATCAGTGTTCTGCAATCTGAATCAAGAATGCGATCTTTCAGGGAGGTTGGTGAAAACCCACCAAATACAACGCTGTGAATAGCGCCGATTCTTGCACAGGCCAGCATGGCGTAAGCCGCCTCGGGAATCATCGGCATGTAGATACAAACACGATCACCTTTGCCTACGCCGCGGGCACGCAAACCATTGGCCAGTTGGCCGACGGCGTCGGACAGCGCCTGATAGGAAATATGCGCGGACTCGTCCGGATCATCTCCTTCCCAGATAATGGCAGTCTGATCAGCGCGCTTGGGCAGATGTCGATCGATACAGTTCACGCTGACATTCAGCTTACCACCGGTGAACCAGGCCACGTGCCCCGTTTCAAGGTTGGCATTGGACACTTCGCTCCAATGTGCATCCCAGGTCAGGAATTTGTCTGCCTGTTCAGCCCAGAAAGCATCCGGATCTTCAACAGAGCGCTGGTACATGGCCAGGTATTGATCGTTGTTGATAAACGCTCGTTCGTGCATGAACGCATTCACAGGATAAACCTGACTCATGGAACTACTCCTACCGCGCTTTGTCGGCTTTATCACTTTTTGTTCTTGAGGTGATCCAACAAGTGCTGGGTAACCAGATCCTGTGTTGCACTCTGGCCGCTGTGAGCTGCCAGCTGGGCATAGATAGGCTCCGCCAGGCGTTTGCCGAGTTCAACCCCCCATTGATCAAAGGAGTTTATGTCCCAGATAGCGCCTTGGCAAAATACTTTGTGTTCGTAGGTAGCCAGTAGACCACCCAGTTGCCGAGGCCCCAGTGTATCCAGGACAATTGTTGTTGTGCTGTGGTTGCCGGCGACGGCTTTGTGAGGCTCATCCTGGGCGGGGCTATGCCCGATCGCCATTGCCTGACTTTGTCCCAGGGCGTTGGCCAGCAGCCAGTTATGGTGCTCCGGATAGTTGTGCTCATCCTGCGCAACGATGATGAAATCTGCGGCAAACTGATGGGTGCCCTGGTGCAGCATCTGATGATAGGCGTGCTGGCCTTTGGTGCCTGTGCCACCCCACAAAACCGGCATTGTGTCGCACTCTACCGGCGCGCCGGCGCGGTCAACGGATTTGCCATTGCTTTCCATTTCGAGCTGTTGCAGATAATCGGGTAGAAGCTTGAGACGCTCATCGTAAGCGAGGACCGCAAGACTGCGGGCGCCAAGAAAGTTGTAATTCCAGGTCGCCAGCAACGCGCTCAGCAGCGGTACGTTGTCCACGGTAGACGTGTTGGCAAAATGTCGGTCTACCTCTTGTGCGCCAGCGAGAAACGCCTCAAAGCCCTGTTTGCCTACGCTCATCAGTATAGGCATACCCACAGCTGACCAAAGCGAAAAGCGGCCGCCAACCCAGTCCCACAATGGAAATAAGTTGTCCTCATCCAGGCCAAATTCTCTGGCGGCAGCCAGGTTAGTGGTGATCGCAACAAAATGTCTGGCGATGCCAGCGAGGTTGCCTGTGCGTTCCAGAAACCAGCTACGCGCGCTTTTAGCATTTATCTGGGGTTCCAGCGTGCCAAAAGATTTTGAAGCGATAATAAACAGAGTTGTTTCCGGCTGACATACCGCCAGAGTGCGGGTCAATTCAGCGGCATCAATATTGGCGACAAAATGTATGCGTAGATGCGTGGTTTTGTGATCAATCAAGGCATTGACGACCAGCTCCGGACCTAGATGAGAACCACCAATGCCGATATGCACGATGTCGGTGATGACCTTGCCTGTGTATCCGCGCCATTGGCCGTTGCTGATTGCGGCTTCCAGGTTGAACATTCTCTGTAGAGTGTCGCTGACCTGATCCTGAATCTCTTTGCTGGCGCCGGGCGCTCCACCACGCAGCGCCGTATGCAAAACAGCGCGGTTTTCTGAACGGTTGATGGCCTCGCCTGCCAGCATGGCCTTTGCCTGGGACATCACTTTCTGTTCGTCGGCGAGCCTGGTCAAGCCATCCAGCACAGCTTTGTCTACCCACTGTTTGCTGAAATCGAACAACATACCAGCCAGTTGATGCTGCAGTCGCCGGGCACGTTGCTCATCATTTAGAAGGCTTTTAAGGGGTTGCTGGTTGAGTGAGTCGGTGAGGTTCTGGAGGTGTTGCCACGCGGGCGAATGTGTTGCGGTCAAAGCGTTAACCCTATGCTGTCGCTGACTGGAATATCGCCCAGTTTAACGCCACCAAGGATTCGATAGGTTGTGGTTTTTTCGCTGGCGGCACCCAGATTTTCTTCATCCAGAATTTTGAAGTATTGAATATCCAGACCTGCACCACGTAGCGCCAGCCGTGCGGTCTTTTCCAGTTTGGAAAACGTTCGGGCGCCGGTGCGGATGGCATGAGCGACATTATTCAGCGTCGCATACAGGATAGGCAGGTTTGCACGCTGTGCAGCGGTCATGGATTCTGCGGCGCTGGATATGGCGACGCCGTCTGCATGTCGCAGCGTCGGCACACATTGAATTTGTGTGCGTATATCCAGATTGTTGATCATCTGCCGAACGCTGTGAAATTCAACGTAGTTCTTTTCGCCCCAGACCATGATATTGGGTTGCACGGTGTTGATGATTTTCAAGTGCTGGGTGAGTCGATAAGCGCCCACGTCGACCACGTCGCAGGCGTGCGGTTGTGCCACGCCGATCATGAATTCAAAGCTGTGCGGAAACAGCTCGTCTTCAGCGGGTGCATAAAGTAGATCAACACTGTGACTTTCAAGGAAACTGATGTCCTGAAATTCCGATGCGGTAACCACGTTACCGCTCTTCTGATTGGATTCCGGTGCTACCGCAACAACAACAATGTCGCTGACTTTATCAGCTGCATTGATGACCGTACCCTGTCCGTCGTGAAATCCACCACGGGTTGTAACCAGACTGACACACCGCTGTGAGCCGTTCTTGAAGCGCAGGGTATCCAGTTCAGATGCGAGATGTGTGGCCGTCCTAGCGATAATCATGGCAGATTTCTATCGTCAAAAATGTTGCGTCTAACCTTGGGCATTCTAATCCCTAAAACGCATCCATTTTGTGCACTACCCATAACCTGAGCGCCGTTAAGGATGGAAAAGCGGCGGGATTGTGACTTAGTGCACACCTCTCAAGTTATAGAAGCACAGGGTTAGGATTAAAAAACTGCCGCGATCCTTCCATCCTGATGATCTGATCCAGCAGTGCCGCAAAATGATTGTCATTGTGGGCAAAATCGATTTCGGATGCGTTCACCACCAACAGGGGCGCTTTATCGTAGTAGTAGAAAAACTCTGTGTAGCTTTCTGTCAACGCATGCAGATAGTCGGCATCAATGCCTTTTTCGAAAACCAGTCCGCGTTGTTCGATACGTTGTATCAGAACATCAGCAGGCGCCTGCAGATAGATGACCAGATCTGGTGTTGGCGGGTTGAGCTGCAGGCTCTTGTGAATCTGCTGGTACAGGCCAAATTCAGCATCATCCAGCGTCAGACGGGCAAACAGCTCATCCTTTTCGATCAGAAAGTCGGTCACCAGCGCTGCCTGCAGGAGGTCGCTGTTGGGCATGTCGGCAGCTTGTCGGGCACGATGCAGTAAAAAAAACAGTTGTGTGGGTAGCGCGTGCTGTTTTCCTTCCTGATAAAACCGATCCAGGAAGGGGTTTTCGGTTACCGGCTCGAGCATGAGCGGATAGCGGCATGTTTCTGCAATTCTTTTGGCGAGTGTTGTTTTGCCAACACCAACCGGACCTTCGACAGCGATAAAGGACGGGAAGCCGCGTTGTTTCTGTGCCTGGCTGATCTTTTGCTGCATTTGCAACAGCTGACCGGGTGTTTCGGGACTGGTAGACACAGCCTGCAAGTCAGGACTCCTGTTGTGCGGCGCCAGGTTGGCGGTTGCTACCACGCTTGCGCCGACTCCGTCGTCGTTTACCAGTGCTGGGTAACGCATCGATCATGGCTTGCTGATCGTCACGATCAAGCGTTTGCAGTGTTTCCCACCACTGACCCAGTTCGGCAAGCGTTTCATCTTGCGCACCACGTAGACACAAAAAATCGAACGCAGCGCGGAAACGTTTGTGACTCAGAACCCGTCGTATGTTCCGTGGTTGCCGGACAATAAGGCGAGGTTGTAACTGCCACACTTCCCGGGCGAAGGTGCTGAACCGTCTGGGGATGGCAATGTGCTGCTGCTGCACCGCGAGGGTGTCGATGGCGATATCGTAGACCAGGCCTGCTTTGTTCTCTGGGTTGGCTTCTCTGCTGCGCGCGTCGAAGTCCGCCCACAGTAACACGGCGATTAAAAAACCTGGTGTAACAGGCTGGTCCGCGGCAATACGCTGGTCTGTATTGCGCATCGCGGCGCGCACTATTTTGCTGCTCGGATCGCAACTCGGAAAAAGGCTCTGAGCCAGAGGGGTTGAACTCAGCAGTTGCCAGGCTGCTTCGCCATAACCGGATAGAAACAGTTTCAGAAATTCGTCGAACAGACGGGCGCCGGGGATAGCATCAAGGCGCTCGGCGGTGTCGTCCATCAGCGCCATGATGTCATCGTCTATCCGAAAACCCAGCTTTGCTGCAAACCTGATGGCGCGCAGCATGCGGACTGGATCTTCTGCTAGCCGGTCTGAGGGGTCGCCGATAAACCGCAGGCGTTTGTTGACGATGTCTTCGATGCCACCAACGTAGTCAATAATTTCGTGACTTTCGACATCATAGTACAGCGCGTTGATGGTGAAATCGCGGCGATATGCGTCATCAGCCGCAGTGCCGTAGGCGGTGTCTTTAACGATCAAACCATGTTCGTTGGTTTCTATGTCGTCATGCTGTGCCTGACGGAAGGTCGAAACTTCAAACAGCTCTCGCCCGGATCTGACATGTGCAATCGGAAAGCGTCGCCCTATGAGTCGAGAGCGCCGAAACAGAGTCCGTACTTCGGTGGGTGTTGCGTTGGTCGCAATATCGAAGTCTTTTGGTTTCATGTGACAAAGCAGGTCACGAACGCAACCGCCAACCAGATACGCGTCAAAGCCAGCGCCTTTGAGGGTGCGGATGATCTCTACCGCATGACTGTCGAGGTCATCCCGATTGATGATGTGATCGTCTATACGCTGAGGAGGTATGTTGCTCACTAACGAAATTCTTAAGTGCCGCTGCTGTCGCGGCGTGGACCACGTTTACGCGTGCGCCGACGGGGGATATTCAGGCGCTGTCGGCGCTCCCACAAACTCTTCCTGCTGATGCCAAGTTTTTCAGCGAGTTCGGTCTCGGTAAAGTTATCCTGATTATCGGTAACAAAGCGTACAAAATAGTCTTCCAGGGATGTCTGATCAGTATCAGCTGCAGCATCCAGGGCAGTGAGTGCAGGCTTGGCTAGAGGTTGTATGGCGAGTAGCGCCTGCGTGATTTCACTGTTGTTATCAGCCAGTATCACGGCCCGTTCAAGTGCATTTTCCAGCTCGCGAACATTGCCTGGCCAGTGATACTCCACCAGGATCTGGAGTGCTTCCTCGGAGAATGATAAACCGGTTTTGTTGAGACGTTTGCTGGTGCGCTCCAGCAACCACAGAGCGATTTCCTGGACGTCTTCTTTGCGTTGATGAAGCGGCACAATTTCAAAACTGACAACGTTCAGACGATAGAAGAGGTCCTGTCGAAACTGGCCCTGTTCGGTAAGATCGCTCAGGTTGCGATGGGTGGCGGCGATAATTCTGACGTTCGCAGGCTCAGTGGCGGAGCTGCCGACACGACGGTTTTCGCCTTTCAGAACACGCAGCAATCGTGCTTGTGCTGCGGGTGGCAACTCGGCAACTTCATCCAGAAACAGCGTACCGCCTTCCGCGGATTCAATCAGGCCACGATGGGCATGCGCACCTGATTCGAATTGTTCAAGGCCAAACAGTTCTGCTTCGATCAGATTGTGAGGAATGGTTGCGCAGTTGATTGAAATCAGTGGTGCAGCGGCACGCGCGCTGGCAGCGTGTAGTGCGCGAGCCACAAGCTCTTTGCCGGTGCCGGATTGACCGAGAATCAGGACCGTAGAGTCCGTTGGGCCGGCTTTGGCGATATTGGCCTTCAGTTGCTGCATCGCCGGTGAAGACCCAATCATGGGAAAATCGGCAAGTTGTGGGCGCTGTACAACCAATGGGTTTGTCGTTGCCCGTTCAATAGCCGCCAGCATCTGTGCGGTATCCAGGGGTAACGGCAGATAGTCAGCAGCACCCCTTTTAATATAAGAAACCGCAGCGGCTATGCTGCCGGCTCGGGTCAGGACAATGATCGGCACGCTGCTGGCGACAAGGTTCAGGTGAGGCTCGACGATTTCATCAAGAATAACCACACACTGATGCTGGGGGAGACTGGCCAACGCGGGTAACTGACTACCGGCACGCGCCACCAGACCCTGCTCACACAATTCCATCGCAAGCGCCTCGGCATGCGTGGTGTCAGAATCAATGAGCAATATGTCTGTCATAGCCGAACATCTTAACAAAGGAACTGGGGTGCGTCAGGCAATCAACACTGCCCTTTTTATGGCTGTCTCAAGTGCTTTCAGCGTAGGTTGTCAGTTGTTTTGGCACTCTGTCCATGCGCCAGTTCGACAGTCCCCATTCCAGCCACTGGGATACCACCCAGGCTGGCTCGACGGGCGGGTTCTGGCCCAGATACAGCAGCGCGGTGCGCAGATTTGCGGCAGGGTGCTGGTTATTCAAAGCAGGCGCATGTGTTTGTTTTGACAGTTTGGTGCCGTCTGCAAAGCATAATACCGGAAGGTGCGCGTATTGCGGAGCTGCCAGATCGAGTTGCTGCATAACGTAAATCTGCTGAGCTGTGACGTCCAAGAGGTCTTCGCCGCGCAATGCGTGGGTGACATCCTGGCCGTCGTCAACTGCTGCAGCAAAATTGTATGCCCACAGGCCGTCGCGGCGTTTAACAATGAAATCGCCCAGCTCACTGGCCATGTGATAAGAAAACGAACCCTGTAACGCGTCGTGAAAACTCACCTTAACGTCCTCCACGTGCAGACGGACTGCACAATCGGGGTGCCAGGTTTTGCGTTCGCGACAGGTGCCGGGGTAGATCTGCTCACCCGCTAAGGATCGACGGCTGCAATTGCAGTAGAAAAGGTGGCGGTGGACTTGCTGTAAAGCAGCTTCATAGCGGATCTGATGATTGCTCTGGTAGTCAATTTCAGGGCCATGATCCCGATTGCCGATTAAACCGTGGACATTCAGACTGGCGATAATCTGCGCATCTGCAGCAGGATCCTGCCGTGGTGGGTCTAAATCGTCCAGCCGCACAAACCACTGACCGCCGCGTTGTCTGATATCCAGAAAGCTGGCGAGTGCACTCAGCAGAGATCCCATATGCAGGGGACCGGTTGGGGAAGGTGCAAAACGCCCGGTGAGTTGCTGATTGTCCCCGGGCGTGCGCAAGCGGTTAGCCGTGGATTTGCCGCTCTTTTATTTCGTCCAGAGACTTGCAGTCAACACACTGGGTGGCGGTGGGCCGTGCTTCCAGGCGCCGAAGGCCAATTTCGATACCACAAGTATCGCAGTAGCCATAGTCTTCCTGGTCAAGTCGATCAATGGTCTGATCGATTTTCTTGATTAATTTGCGCTCCCGGTCACGGGTTCGCAGTTCAATGCTGAACTCTTCTTCCTGGGTTGCCCGATCAGCGGGGTCAGGAAAATTTGCAGCCTCGTCCTGCATGTGATGTACGGTTCTATCAACCTCTTCCATCAATTCACGACGCCAGTTCATCAACATTTCTCTGAAGTGCGCAAGCTGCGCCTCATTCATGTATGTTTCGTTTTTCTTCGGTTCGTAAGGTGTGTAGTTACGAAAAGGAGAATTGGCCGTCGCGCGGGGCGCAGTGTCGCCACTTTTTGCCGTACTGGCCTTTTTGCTGGCTGCTTTTTTAGTCGCCGCCTTTTTGCTGGCAGTTTTTGCCTTTGCTTTAGTCGCCATAGATCATCCTATACATAGGGTAAAATGTACCCGGATCTGCGAAGGGCGCGTAAGCTACCAGAAGGACGCGCACAAAACCATATCAAAGTAGTGAAGTTTTTCTGAAAAACAAACTGACTGTTAGTAGGACAAAATGCACCAGGAGTGTGCGCTTAAGGAACAATGAATGCTGTTTGCTGAACGGGTAAATCTGATCCAGCCATTTCGCGTTATGGAAGTGGTCAGGCGAGCAGCTGAATTTGAGGCCCAAGGTACACGGGTTGTGCATTTTGAGGTGGGTGAACCTGATTTTGCCACCGCAGAGCCCATTGTTGAGGCGGGTCGCCAGGCGTTGCTGGACGGGCGGACCAAATATACCGAGGCAACCGGCATAGTTGCACTACGCGAAGCGATCTCTGCTCATTATGCTCAGCTGGGCGTGACGGTAGAGCCCCATCGAATTATTGTCACCAGTGGCGCCAGTGGTGGTCTGACGCTGTTGGCCGCATTGCTGCTGAATCCCGGGGACGAACTGTTGATTACCGATCCCGGTTATCCCTGTAACGAGGTGTTTGCGCAACTTGCAGGTGCGGTACCTAAGCCGATTGCCGTCAAGGCGGAAAACCTGTTCCAACCAACACTCGAAGCGGTTGCAAAGCACTGGTCGCCAGCAACCAGGGGGGTGTTGTTTGCGTCTCCGGCAAACCCGACGGGCACCATGCTGCCGGCGCAGACGCTGCAGCAGCTTGCGGCTTTTATCGCAGCAAAAAATGGTTTCTTTATCCTTGATGAGATTTATCAGGGGCTGACGCCGGATGCCGCATATCACTCTGGACTGACGCTGGCGGATGATTTATTTGTGTTGAACAGCTTCTCTAAGTTTTTTGGTATGACCGGGTGGCGTCTGGGTTGGCTGGTGGTACCCGAAGAAGCTGTGGAAGGGGTGACAAAACTAGCCCAGAATCTGTTTATTGCGCCGAGCACGCCCGCCCAGTATGCGGCCCTTGCTGCGTTCAGTCCGGCTGCCATGAAGATTCACCATGATCGTGCAGAACAGTTTATGCAACGTGCGACGATGTTAGCTCAAGGACTGCAGCAGCTTGGCTTCAAAATTCCTGTGCGGCCGCAGGGTGCGTTTTACCTTTATGTCGACGTCTCCAACACGGGTTTACCGGCAATCGAATTCTGTCACCGCCTGCTGGAAGAGTTTCAGGTTGCGGTGACGCCGGGCGAAGATTTTGGTGCTAATTCGAATCAAGCCTTTGTCCGTTTTGCCTTCACCACTGATGAAGCCTCGATTACCCTTGGTCTGCAGAGACTGCAAAGCGCGCTGCAGCGTTGGGGTGCTGCATGAAACTGCCTGAGCTCTTTGAAGGCGTGTTACTGCGGCGCTATAAGCGGTTTCTTGCCGATATAGAATTGCCTGACGGATCACAAATAACCGCTCATTGTCCTAATACCGGCGCGATGACCGGCTGCGCTGAACCAGGCAGCCCTGCCTGGATTTCAGTTTCAGATAATCTCAAACGTAAGTATCCCCATACGCTGGAGATTGTGCAGACCCCGCAGGGTTACGTATCAGTCAACACCGGGCGTGCTAACCATCTGGTAGCGGAGGCGCTGGACAAGGGCAAGGTAGCCGCTATAGATGCGCCAACTCAGATCAAAGCGGAGGCAAAAATACCCGAAGGAGACGGGCGGTTTGATTTTCTGGTGGTTGAAGACGGCACTCACATCTCTGTAGAGGTGAAAAGCACAACTTTGATGGTCGGTGAACAGCTCGGTGCATTTCCGGATGCGGTAAGCAGTCGTGCACTGAAACACCTCGACGCTCTGGCGCGCAGAGTTGCCGCGGGAGAACGTGCGCTGCTGATTTTCTGTGCCCAGCATTGCGGTATTGAACAGGTCAGACCGGCGGCGGAGATAGATGCGGCTTATGCCCAGCGGTTGTTGGAAGTGGCGCGACTGGGCGTGGAGGTCCAGGCTTATGGGTGCAGTACTGACCTGCACCACATGTCAATTGATCGGCAGCTGACCGTGCTGCTCTAGACAAGCTCTGATTTGTTAATCAGAGCTTGTCTAGCAACCGATGATAGTCTTCGATAGCCGTCAGACGAGCGCCGTAGTGGGTGATTAATTCGGCAGCGCAGCGATTGGCAAATTGAGCGGCCTGGGCTGGCGTAGCCCCCCGACAACGAGCTGCCAGGACGGCACCGGCGTAGATGTCGCCAGCCCCTGTGGTGTCCACGGGTTTTACTGCAACGCCAGATGCTTCACCACCACCTTCTTTAGCAACAGCGATAGAACCTTTAGCGCCAAGCGTGACATAAACCTCAGGTGCGATGTCCTTCAGTTCTTTTATGGCAATGTCTATGCGATCTGTGTTCGCCCAGGATAGCGCTTCTTCTTCGTTGCAGAACAATTGATTGATGCCGTTGCCCAACATCTGATTTAAGCCGTCACGACAGAATTCAACCATCGACACGTCGGAAAGAGAAACGGCAACATTGATGCCGTGTCTTTCGCTCACCTCGCGGCAATGAACTGATGCAGCGGTCGCGCTGGGTGACGCTGCCATGTAGCCTTCCACGTAATAATAACGAGAATTTTGTAACGCGGTTGTGTTCACTTCGTTGACACTTAACTCAACCGATATACCCAGGTCAGTCATCATGGTGCGCTCTGCATCGTCCGTAATGAGCACCAGGCATTGGCCGGAACTGCCGGAATTTTTATGGCCTTCAGCACCTTGAGCGTTGGCATTAATCTCAACGCCCGAGGCGGTCAGGTCCTGGACAAAAAAATCTCCAGTCTGGTCAGGCGCCAGTCTGCAGTTGTAGCAGGCCTTTAAACCCAGGCCCTGTACCGCATAGATCGTGTTGGCGGCGGATCCGCCACTGCAGCTGTTCTTCGGCAGATCAGCTACTGCAGCGACAAGTGATTGCATGAGTTCTGTATCCACCAGTGTCATGTGCCCTTTGGCAATGCGGTGGGTGTGTAGAAAGCCATCGTCGATATTCACTTCAGTGTCGACCAGGGCGTTGCCCAGTCCAAAAACGTCGTACATGTTGATCCTTACGGTCTAAAGCGCAGCAAATGCCCGGTCTGCCGCGGATAACGTGGCTTCGATAGCCTCGCCGGTGTGTGTGCCTGATACAAACCCTGCCTCGAATGCAGAAGGCGCGAGATAAACGCCATTGTCTAACATGGCGTGGAAGAAGCGGTTGAACTTGTCGACATTGGAATTTGATACATGGTCAAAGTTCAGTACCTGTTCCACATCAAAGAATAGCCCGAACATGCCACAGACATGGTTGGTGGCCATCTGCACCTTGTGCTTTGTTGCCAGATCCTTCAAACCGGCAACCAGTGCGTCAGTTGCTTCAGCAACGCGCGCGTACAACGCATCATCAAGATGATTCAGGGTGCTGAGGCCTGCACTTACGGCGAGCGGGTTGCCGGACAGCGTCCCCGCCTGGTATACGGGACCTTCCGGCGCAATGTGTGACATGACATCGGCTCGTCCGCCAAATGCGCCAACCGGCAGACCACCACCAACAATTTTCCCCAGAGTGGTTAAGTCAGGCTGGATATTATACAGACCCTGGGCACTGCCTTTGTGTACCCGGAAACCGGTCATCACTTCATCAAAAATCAGCAATGCGCCATCCTGGCGGGTAATGTCCTGAAGGCCCTCTAAGAAGCCTTCTACCGGCGGAATGCAGCCCATGTTGCCGGCAATCGGCTCGACGATGATGCAGGCAATCTGCTCAGGGTACTGCGCAAAGATGGCTTGTACTGCATCAAAATCATTAAAGGGGGCATTTAACGTATCTGCGGCAACCGCTTCAGGTACGCCGGGTGAATTGGGGATGCCCAGGGTCAGTACGCCACTGCCTGCTTTCACCAGGAGTGAGTCCGAGTGACCGTGATAGCAGCCGGTGAATTTGAGGATCTTGTCGCGGCCGGTAAAGCCACGAGCCAGCCGGATGGCTGACATGGTTGCTTCGGTGCCGGAATTCACCATACGTACTTTTTCAATGCTGGGAACCCGTTCGATGATGACTTCAGCCAACGTGATTTCGCCTTCCGTCGGTGCGCCAAATCCGAGCGCGCGTTGCGCCTGAGCAACAACGGCGTCCACTGTGGGCTGGTGGCCGTGACCCAGAATCATGGGACCCCATGACCCCACGTAGTCAACATATTTATTGTCGTCTACGTCATACAGATAAGGACCACTGCCTCGATTGAAGAATACAGGGTCGCCACCGACGCCTTTGAATGCGCGAACAGGTGAGTTGACGCCGCCGGGAATACTGAGCTTGGCACGACGAATCAGGTCGCTGGAAGTGGATCGGTTCATAAAACGCTCATTAGTTTGTTTTGTTTAATGCAGCGGGTGCATTTTAAAATGGTTTGACCACAACCAGAATCACGACAACCACCAGCACCAGGGAGGGTAGTTCGTTGAAGATGCGGTAGAATTTTTCGCTGTGCAGAACACGATCATCGGCAAATGCTTTGATGATTCGCAGACAGTAATGATGATACCCGATCAGGGCAACGACAAAAAACAACTTCAGCCAGACCCATCCCTGAGAGGAGAATGCCTGCCAGCTTTCGATCAGCAGCCAGATGCCTAACACCAGCGTTGCGATCATCGAAGGGTTCATGATGATTTTGTACAGTTTTGCCTGCATCACCTTGAAGCGCTCTCTGCTGACCTCATCTGTAGCTGTAGCGTGATAGACAAAGAGTCTTGGCATGTAAAACAAACCAGCAAACCAAGTGACAACGAAGATGATGTGGAAAGCTTTCAGCCACAAATAAAAGGTCATGCAGACGTGTTCCTGTAATTTTCAATATGGCGTCGAGTTACAACACCAATAACGGGTTTAATCATTGGCGCCGTGGTGCGCGTCACGCAGCAGGCCTCCGACTGTGTTTTATCCAGCAGGTCCTGAAGTTGCATCACCGTGGCTTCTGCGCCAATGGTGGTAACATCCATACGTTGACCGGGGATTTGTAAGAGGCGGATCTTTTCATCAGCCTGGTCTTCAATCAACGCCAATTGCTCAGATTCACGCGTCTGCCAGAGTTCGACGAACGCAGCCAGGTCTGAGGGGTTGAGTACAGCGCTGGGCAAGGCATCTTCATCTTCGACAATGATCCAGTGCGGTTTCTTTGCAAGGGTCGATTCTGCTTCACGCAGACTGATCTGTGGTGGCAGACGAGCGAACGACCTGTCCATGATGGCGGTGACGCCGACCCGCTGCAGGTGGAGGGTCACCGGGTTGGGCGGATATTGCAGGCCCAGAGTATTCAACGTTGTGATGAAAACCGAGCGCTGCCGGAATACCTGGCTGGTCACCATGGTGGCTACAACAATGATTACCATCGCGGGCAGAATAATGTTGGTGTTTGCGGTGAGTTCCATCACCGCCATCAGCGCGGCAAGCGGCGCTTGCAGAACCGCAGCCATCATTGCGCACATGCCCAGCATGACATAGAGCCCCAGAGAGACGTCTGCCACTTCCCAGCTGATCAACAAGCTGCCAAACAAACTGCCGATGATCGCACCGATAAACAGAGTTGGGCCAATCAAACCGACCGGCATACCTAATCCGACTGCAGCGGCACTGGTCACCAGTTTTGCCAGCAGGATCACAATCAGCACCACAATCGATATTTCAGTGACCATTAACTGGTTTACTGTATCGTAGCCGACACCCATGACCTGCGGCACAAACACCGCCACAGTTGCAGTGATTGCGCCGGCCATGACAATGCGTTGCCACAACGGTTGTTCTGACAAGCGGGCAAACGCCTGGATCAATTGGATATACCCCGCCGCAACGCAGCCTATCAGGACGCCACCCAGAACCAGGTAGGGAATTTCGAAAAGAGAATGCATGGTTGAAGGCACAACGATAAAGGCCGGTTCATTGCCGTACACAATTTGTGTGATCAACGTTGAAGTCACTGAGGCTACGATAACCGGGATAAAGCTGGCGATGGTGTATTCCATCATCACCACTTCCATCGCAAAAATGACACCTGCTATCGGCGTGTTGAAGCTACTCGCGATGGCTGCAGCCGTGCCGCAGGCAACCATGGTTCGCAGGCTGTTGTTCGGCAGCTTGGATGCGCGCCCGAGTAAGCTTGCCGCAGTGGCGCCCAGATGAATGGCAGGTCCCTCGCGACCTCCGGATTGTCCCGTGACCAGAGCGATAGCACCGCCGATAAACTGAATCACAGCGTTTTTCAAAGGCAGGTTACCCTGGTGAAGGCTAAGTCTTTCCATCACGTGCACAACCCCGACCCGTCGAGCGGCTGGTCGATAACGGTTGAGCAACACACCCAGCACGATAGCGCCGCCCATGATCAGAATGGCTCGAGTGACAGAGTCTAATCCCTCAAAGTTTTCCGTGCTGTCGCCAGGTAGCCATAGCAGTCCCGCATCCACAACAGTTCTGAAACTAACAATGACAGCCGCTGTAACGATGCCCGTGATAAAACCAAGCAGCGCAAGCTGCGGTTGTGCATCAACAGTTGCCAGGCGTCTGCGGAAAACGTCCAGATTGATAGGTCTTTTGAGTTTCGTGACGGGCTCTTAACGTCGGAAATTGCGAGGCATAGTATACTGGGATATCGCCAACGTTAGGATAGCCAACATTTCTAAGGCAAATCGCGCAGCCCCACAGTTTGAATTGGTTGAACATCAGCCGTGGCGGCGCCCTCTCGTGCTGATTGTGACAATTGTGATTGGCGTCGGATGTCTTTTTCTGGGTTATATCTTCGGCACAAATCAGATCATCACCTATCGAGGCGACGCGGTGCAGTTGAGTAATCAGCTGGAAACGGCCAGGAAAAGAGTGGTTGAACTGGATGCTCAACTCATAGACGCACAGTTGAATCTCACCGTGCTGCGCGAAGCCAGCAACAGCTTGCGTGAAGATCTGACCGAGGAATTGAGTAAATCTGCGCGTCTGGAGGAGGAGGTCACCTTTTTTAAGGGCCTTATGTCACCCTCCAGCCTGACCAAAGGTTTGCAGGTGGCTGAACTGGAGCTTGTGGCGCTGCCTGAGTCAGGCGAGTATAACTTTCAGCTATTGTTAACCCAGGTTGCGCTGCGGCGCAGCTTTATCGCGGGCGACGTGCGGTTAGATGTGATTGGTAGATATGCAGACGAGGCTGAAGGGGGCGAAGCAGTGCTATCCCTCACAGAATTAGCCGCTTTAGAAGCCTATCCTATGAAATTCCGGTTTCGCTATTTTCAGGATTTAACGGGTAATCTGGCTTTGCCCGACAATTTCACGCCGGCACGAATTCTTGTCACCGCAAATCAAGCAGGTGAAGAACCGCTGCAGGTGAGTTTTCCCTGGCCTCAGGTAGAAAGATCGGAAGTAGAAAAGGACGTGTAACGCAGATCGCATCTGGCACAGAAACGATTGCAGGGATTTAAGGACAGGAAAAATGGCAAGACAGAAATTTGATAAAGGCGTCACCCTGATTGCACCTCACACCGAGGTGGTGGGTGACATCAATTTCAGTGATCAGCTCTACGTGGCGGGCAAAGTCTCCGGTAACGTTGTCGCCAGCAGTGATAAAGCAACCCTGGTGGTCAGCGAGGAAGGTTGTGTTGCGGGCGAGGTGCGGGTGCCGAATATCATCATAAATGGCCTGATTGAAGGTAACGTTTACGCCAGCAACAAAGTAGAACTGGCACCGCAAGCCAAAGTGAAAGGCAATCTTTACTATAAGCTGATAGAGATGCAGTTAGGTGCGCTGGTGGATGGCCAGTTGGTCCACGAGGAAGCCGCTTCTGAGGCCAATGTGCACAAGCTCAATGTGGATGCTTCTGTCGAGAGCTGAGCCCTACCCGGTCTGACATTCCCTTGACCGCGTAAAAAGGTGGTGTAGATTATGCCGCTCATAGACCAACAGTAAGCAGAGGACCGTGGACACAAACATAGCCTTTTCTGACCGTGCAGCAAGCAAGGTCAAGAGTCTGATAGAAGCCGATGGCGATGCGTCACTGCGCCTGCGGGTATTTATTACCGGGGGCGGGTGTAACGGCTTTTCTTATGGATTCACTTTTGATGAAGATGTTGCAGAGGACGATGCGGTGGTCAACCGTGGTGGAGTCTCCATGGTTGTTGATGCGATGAGTTATCCCTATCTGGACGGCTCAGAAGTGGATTATGTTGAAGATCTCAACGGTGCGCAGTTTGTAGTCACCAACCCTAATGCTGCGGCCACCTGTGGTTGCGGTAATTCGTTCTCAATCTGACCGGACAAAGCACTCAGGAACCTGTCATGTCAGGCAGGGTAGATAGCGCCTAATACTCGACCATGCCTGGCGCCGGTTACCGCGGGTTCGCTGCCGATCAATCCGTGTAAGCGCTGGTGTGCAAGCCACCCGAACAGCGCAGCTTCAATATCATCTCCGCCGACCCCGTGTGCTTCGCTGGATACCACTTCGGCGTTACAACGCTCGGTAAGAGCCTGCATCAACGCAGAGTTAAGCCGACCTCCCCCGCATACGACCAGGGCCTGGGTATCTGGCGCCCAGCGTGCCATAGCGTCTGCTGTACATGCTGCCGTTAAAGCCACAAGTGTTGCCTGGATATCTGCCGCGCCAGCATTGGTCTGTCCAAGGTGCGGGGTCAACCAGTTCAGGTTGAAATACTCCCGCCCGGTACTTTTGGGCGGTGGCAGGGTGAAATACGGGTCGGTTAACAGCGCACTCAATAAGTACTGATCAACTTTGCCTGTTTTTGACCACTGCCCATCCAGGTCGTACTGGTGACCGGTGTGCAGTGCACACCAGGCATCCATAAGGCCGTTGCCCGGTCCGGTATCAAAGCCCCTGGGTGTTTCTCCTAAAATCGAGATGTTACTGATGCCGCCAATATTCAGGACGACAGTGGCCTGTTCCGATTGCCCGAAAAGAACCTGATGAAACGGAGGTACCAGCGGGGCACCCTGGCCACCTGCTGCCATATCCCGGCGGCGAAAATCTGCAACAGTTGTCAGTCCGGTAATTTCAGCAATGTAATTTGGATCACCAATCTGGGTGGTGAAACCATAGTCGTGTGCAGGTTCGGGTGGGCGATGGCGAACGGTCTGACCATGCGAGCCTACGGCGGTGATGCTGCTGGGCTCAATGTTGTGCGCATCCATGAACTGAACCAGGGCATGGCCGATAAATGCACCCAGCGCTGCATCGCTGCGACCCAGCAGATCAAGGTCGTCCGCGCCGGGTTGTCCGAGGGCCAGTAAAGTTTCTTGCAAGAATTGTGGGAATTCAGTGGTGCTGGCGCTGCCGATGGATACTTTGTTGTCGGCATCAATTTCAATCAGGGCGATATCCAGGCCGTCAACACTGGTGCCGCTGATGCAGCCTAGATAGCGTTGAGTGGTTACTGTCGTCACCGTGCCAGGGCGAGGGAAACCTGGCTCTTATAATTGTCCAGCAGTGCTAGGTATTGCTGTGTGTGGGCTTGAAAGAACGGTAACTCGCCTTTTGGTATCGGCGCCGCATTGGGCAGCGATACGGTGCGGGGGTTCTGGTGTACCCCGTTAACCAGGAATTCGTAATGTAGATGCGGGCCGGTTGCCCAGCCGGTGGCGCCCACATAGCCGATGACCTGCCCTTGCTTCACGCGTTGTCCTGATTTGATGCCTCGACCAAAATTTTTCAGGTGCAGATACTTGGTGACAAACTGCTCGCCGTGCTGGATGACAATATAGTTGCCATTAGCCTGGGTGCGTGAGGCGATTTTTACTTTGCCATCACCGGCGGCAAGAATGGGAGTACCGCTGGGTGCTGCGTAGTCGATACCCCGATGGGGTCGCGAAGTTTTCCACAGCGGATGCACCCGGCGCAGGTTGAAATTCGAGCTGATGCGAGAGAACTCTACCGGTGCGCGCAGGAAGGCTTTGCGCATACTTTCGCCATTGGGCGCGTAGTAGTCGGGGTCCTTTCCTTCTTTGGCGTATTGAATGGCCTGGTAGGGGTCACCCTGATTAATAAACTCTGCAGCTAGAATGTTGCCGTGGCCAACAAATTCATCTTCGTGATACAGCTCCTCATAGACGACATAAAAAGCATCGCCCGGTCGAATATCCAGGACAAAATCAATATCCCACTGGAAGATCTGCGCCAGCCGCATAGTCAGGGCATCTGATAGGCCAGCCCTTTGGCTGGCAACGAATAAACTGTGATCGATGGTGCCATGTTTGTAGGCAAGCACGCGTTCAGGTTCAGCAGTAATCTGTTCTGCATCAAAACGCTCACCATTGCGCTCAAACGCCAGCGTGTCCAGCGGCCCGCTTGAATAGTCCAGCCGCATCAGGCGCATTTCATCATCTACAAAAAAGGTCAGTTCGTGGCCGGGAAAGATGCTTTTCAGGCGGCTGCCCAGGGGTTTGCTGGTGCTGACCAGATGCACGTCGCGAGCGCTTAAGCCGTTGCGCTTGAAAATAAGCGCAAGATTGTCCCCGGGTTGAACTTTTGTAGAGATTTCCTGCCACTGGGGCTGTGGACGTGGTTCCGGCTCCGTGGCCCGTGGCGGTAACATGGCCAGCTCTGCCACAGCAGGTGTGACTGCTTCGGTCACGGCAGCTTGCTGGCTGCCCTTCGCTTCGTCTTCAATCTGTGGTAAATCGAGAAGCACAGACTCAGTTGTGAAGCGGTCTTCGGCGGGATCGTCCGTGAATTTTGCGATGACAAAAGAAGACAAGCCAAAGCTCAAAATCACAACGATAAACAGATGTGCGCGCGGAAATTGCAACGTGGTCATACCGTCCATTGTACTGCCGCTCTGCACTTTGCGAGTTGCCAGCAAATACTCTTTAGAAAACCGTAGCTTACGCTCGGAACCTCGTATCGAAGAGGGAGTATACGAATTTGCTCTCCCTGTGCCAGTAATTTTGTCACAGGTTGGCACTCTCGTATTTGCGGTCGAGGTGCGTTTTGATATGGTGCGCATCCATTTTAGGGGTCGAAAATATGTCTGGTGAGCTCATTGCCGAATTGCAGTGGCGGGGTCTGGTTGCTCAGGCATCAGATCTCGATGGCCTTTCCGAACATCTCGATAGCGGCTCACGCACCTTATATTGTGGTTTTGACCCCACCGCCGACAGCCTGCATATCGGCTCACTTGTGCCCTTACTGGCGTTGCGTCGTTTCCAGCAGTTCGGTCACACGCCCATTTTACTACTCGGCGGAGCCACAGGGTTGATTGGAGATCCATCGTTTCGTGACGACGAGCGAAACCTCAATGATGAAGATACCGTTGCCAGCTGGGTTGAAGCACTGCATCGTCAGGTTGCACCGTTCCTTGATTTTGAAGGCGAGAACAGTGCCCTTATTGTCAACAATCTGGACTGGACCAAAAGTCTTGACGTGATCACGTTCCTGCGGGACATAGGCAAACACTTCTCAGTGAATACCATGATCGCGCGGGAATCTGTTCGATCACGCCTGGATAGAGACGATCAGGGTATCTCCTACACCGAGTTCAGCTACATGTTGCTGCAGGGCATGGACTACCTGGAGCTGGCCAAGCGGTATAACTGTACGCTGCAGATTGGTGGCAGCGATCAATGGGGTAACATCGTATCGGGTCTAGATCTCGTGCGGCGTCATCTGGGCGGGGATGTC
>Ga0180435_10000708_pt1 | contig 35242 bp, 27 predicted proteins | sample SS_ome_3_FD_132467 | JGI IMG/M metagenome (GOLD analysis project Ga0180435, IMG submission 132467) | Hypersaline lake sediment archaeal communities from the Salton Sea, California, USA - SS_3_S_1 metaG | ecosystem: Environmental > Aquatic > Non-marine Saline and Alkaline > Hypersaline >... | reverse complement strand
CTCGCGGCGGGCGCGGGCGCGCCGTCGTCCGCCCCGGCCGGCGGCCACCGGATCAGGCGCCGGGCTCGGGGTCCTTCACCCCGAGCACCTCGACGACGACCTCGAGGGTCGCGTTCGGCGGCACGACGCCCGGGACGCCCTCCTCGCCGAAGGCCAGTTCGGGAGCCAGGCGCAGGACCCGCCGGCCGCGGTCGCGCAGCCCGACGAGGCCCTCGGCGAACGCGGGCGGGAGCCCGGGGACCGGCTCGCCGAAGACGAACTCGAGCGGCTGACCGCGGTCCTCGGTGTTGTCGACCTCCCTGCGCTGCTCGGCGCCGTCCTCCGACCCTTCCTCTGCCCCGTCCTCCGTCCACACGGCCGTGACGATCGCGTGCACGGTCACCAGCTGGCCCTCGACGATCTCCGCGCGCTCGTCGGGCACGGTCAGGTCCTGGACGAAGACCCCCGACGGCGTCTCGAAGGGCTCGTAGACGGGCGGCTTCGGCGGGCCGAACAGCGCGCAGGCCCCGACGAACGCCGCGAGGAGCACGGCAGCGCCGCCGAAGGTGCGCTTGGTCAGGATCTGCATCGTGGTGGCGCGGGTCATCGCGGCGCGGGGAAGCGGGTGGCCGGGGCGGAAGAAGGGCGCGGGACTGCGGGGTGATCGGCCGATGGGAGAGGGTCTCGCGCCCGGCCGCGCGGCCGCAGCGGGATACCATACGGGGGTCCCGCCGCGCCACGGGCCGCGCCGCGCGCACGGGGCCGCTCCGGCGAACGGGTCGATGGGGTCGACCCGCTCCGCCGACCCGACGACCGCCTCCGGTCCGGGCCCCGCCCGACCGGCGTCTCCCCCCGATCCACAGCCGATCCCGATGTCCGACGCGCGCTCCGCGGCGCCCCGCTCACGCCTGGCCGCCCTGTTCGCCACGTCGTGCGGCCTGCTGATGCTGCAGGTGGCGCTGACGAAGGTCTTCTCCGTGGTGCTCTGGTACCACTTCGGCTTCCTCGTGATCTCGATCGCGCTGCTCGGCTTCGCGATGAGCGGGGTGTGGCTCGCGCGGCGGCCCGAGTGGCTCGACGAGGGCGGCGCGAAGAAGCTGTGGCGCCCGGCGGCGTGGGCGGCGGTGCTCATCGTCGCCAGTCTGTGGATCGTGCTGCACACGCGCGTCGACGCGATGCACCTCATCCAGAACCGCAACCAGGGCGGTCTGTTGATGATGATGATCGCGCTGGTCGTGCCCTTCTTCTTCCTGGGCAAGGCGGTGAGCGCGACGCTGACCGTGCACCGCGCCGAAGCGGGCCGCGTGTACGCCGCGAACCTGCTCGGGTCGGGCGCCGGGTGCGGACTCGCGGTGCTGCTGTTCGACGCCCTGCACCTGTCGGCGGCGGAGGTCGCGATCGCGAGCGGCGGGCTCGTCGCGCTCGGCGCGCTGTTGTTCGCGCTCGGCACCTCGATGGCGGGCGTGGTGGTGACGGCGGTGCTCGGCGCCGGCTTCGTCGCGCTGGGTCTGTTCCACGAGGAGCGCGCGGAGCAGTTCACGCTCTACCCGCCCGAGAGCAAGCCGCTCGCCCGCGTCGTCGACTGGCTCGACGAACAGCCCGACGTGCGTCGCGTCGAGTTCAAGGAGTCGGCGCCCGGCGGCGCGCGACGCGAGCTCATCTACGGCGACGTGGAGCCCGTCGGCGACGGCGTCTACCGCGCGATGGACGTGAAGGGCGGGTTCGTCGAGGCCAAGCTCGAGCCGGTCGAGGAGTCCGAGCTGGTCGAGTTCGAAGGCTTCGGCATCGCGAAGCCGGTGCGCGACATCGACGACTTCGTCGACTTCCGCGAGTGGACCTCGCTCAGCCGCGTCGACGTGTTCGACTGGCCCGAGGCCTACGGTGCGTGGGGTCTGTGGGGCCTGTCGAGCAACTACACCGGCCCCGAGCCGCGCCAGGTCGGCATCACGATCGACACCTGGGCGATGACGAACGTGCTCGAGTGGGACCGCACCGACGGCGCGGCGCCGCCCGAGATCGTCGAGTGGCTGCCGGCGAGCCTCGTGCACCGCCTCGCGAGCGACCACGACGTGCTGTGCATCGGCGCGGGCGGCGGCATGGACCTGCTCACGGCCAAGCGCTTCGACGCGAAGCGCATCGTCGGCGTCGAGATCAACCCGGGCGTGGTGCGCGGCGTGCGCGCGGCGGCGCTCGACTTCCAGGGCGGCCTGTACGACTGGGAGAACTACGGCAACGGCGACGGCGAGATCGAGGTGCACGTGGCGGAGGGCCGGCACTGGCTCGAGCGCGACGACGCGACCTACGACGTGGTGCAGCTGTCCGGCGTCGACACGGCGTCGACGACCCAGGCCGGCGCGTTCAGCCTGTCGGAGAACTTCCTCTACACGCGCGAAGCCTTCGGGACCTACCTCGACCACACGAACGACGGCGGCTTCGTCACGCTGACGCGCTGGTTCCTGCCGGACTCGGCCGGGTGGCCGCGCAACACGCTGCGCCTGTTCGTGCTCGCGTGGCGCGCGCTCGAGGACGCCGGCATCGAGGATCCCGCGAAGCACGTGGTGCTCGTCGAGAGCAACGGCTTCTCGGTCGTCATCTACTCGCGCACCCCGTTCGACGCGGAGCAGTTGGCGACGCTCGAGCGCACGAGCGAGCAGCTCGGCCTCACCTGGCTCTTCCACCCCGAGCGCGACAGCGCCTACGTGCTGCCGGGTGCGTCGCCCGAGAACCTGGTCGCCCGTCCCTTCGACGACTTCGCGCGCAGCACCGACAAGGACGCCTGGCTCGCGGCCTACCCCTACGACGTGGCGGCGCCGACCGACGACCGCCCGTTCTTCTTCGAGACCTCGCGCTTCGACACGAAGTTCTTCACCAACCGCGACTCGTGGATCACGGTCCTCGGCGGCCTGACGAGCCACGCGATCCTGGTCGTGCTCCTGCTCGGCCTCGGCGCGGTGTCGTGGCTCTTCGTGATCGGCCCGCTGCTGCGCCTGCGGCGCGAAGCGGGTGCGTCGATCGGGCGCCGCGCGCCGCTCGGCCCGGTGCTGCTCTACTTCGGCAGCCTCGGCCTGGGCTTCATCCTGGTCGAGGTCGTCCTCGCGCAGAAGTTCGTGCTGTTCCTCGGCAACCCCGTCTACTCGCTCGCGGTCGTGCTGTTCAGCGTGCTCGTCTTCAGCGGCGTGGGCTCGGCCCTCGCGCCGAGGGTCGGGCGCCCGTGGCTCGCGCTCGTGATGGTGATCGCGATCGCGGCGGTCTATCCGCTCGTGCTCGACGAGGTCTTCGCCTTCGCGCTGCAGTGGTCGGACGCGGCGCGCATCGCCGTCAGCGTCGTGCTGCTGGCGCCGCTCGCCCTGTTCATGGGCATGCCCTTCCCGCTCGGGCTCGCGCGCCTGGCCGACGCCGACCCGCGCGCCACGGCCTGGGCCTGGGGCATCAACGGCTACACCTCGGTCATCGGCTCGTGCCTGACGATCGTGATCTCGCTGATCGCCGGCTTCACGATGGTCGTGTGGATCGGCGCGGGCGTCTACGCGATCGCGCTGTTGGCGAGCGGACTGCTCGGCGGCGGTCCGAGCACGCCGCGCGCCGCGAGCGACGACGAGTCCGTGCCGTGGCGCGACCCGGGCGCGTTCGAGGAAGCGCCGGCCTGATTCTTCGCAGTACGGTGCCAGGCACGTCCTTGCAGTCGGGGGCGTCCGCGCGTCGCGCGGACGCCCCGCGACTGCAAGGACGTGCCTGGCACCGTACTGCGGAACTCGCAGGGAGCCGAGCGCTCAGAGGAACTCGACGTAGCTGCCGCCGGAGTCCTGCGCGAGGCCCTCGAGCAACGGCGAGTAGCGGCCCAGCGAGATCGAGTGGATCGTGATGTGGCGCGTCGCGTTCCAGTGCTTCACGCGCTCGCGGATCTCGGCCGTGTCCGTGATGGCGCCGTCGGTGGGGTGTCCGTCGGTCAGCAGGTAGATCGTGTCGACGGACGGCTCGAGGTAGGCGGTCAGGATCGCGTCCCACACGTTCGTCGAACCGTTGGGGAACTGATCGCGGACCCACTTCATGGCCTTGGCCCGGGTCGAGCGCTTCATGCGCTGCATGCGCTTGTTGAACGGCTCGAGCACGTGGCTGAAGAACAGCACGTTGAACAGGGTGTCGTCCGGGATCTCCTTCAGGACGGCCAGCAGCTGCAGCTTGGCCACGTTGAAGCGCGTCATGGCGTCGCGGCCGCTGGACACGACCGAACCGCCGGTGCGCGGGACCTCCTTCGCGGGCTCCTCCATCGACGAGCTCATGTCGCAGATGAAGATCACGCGGTCGCTGACGATCTGCAGGTCGAAGAAGCCCGTCGTCGTGCCGCCGCCGCTCGCCGCGCGGCTCTTGCGCCGCTCGTCCTCCGCGGCGACCGCTTCGTCGAAGGTCGGCAGCTCGAAGCCCTCGCCGTGGTCCGCGTACCACTGCACCCACCGGTTCGTGGCGATGCTGACCCCCGTCAGCATGCGCAGCGCGAACGAGATCTCGTCGCGCATGCGCAGGGTCTCGTGCTCGATGCGCCCGACCAGAAGACCGAGCGACTCGGGCAGGCGCAGCTTCTCGATCGCCTTCAACGCCTCGTAACGCACGCGCCAATCGTCGTCCTCGGCGAACAGCACGAACAGGCGTTCGATGGCCTCGGGGCTGCGCAGCTCGCCGAGCGCGCGCGCCGCGCCCTGGCGCGTGGCGAGGTCCTTGTCCTCGCTCATCTCCATGATCTCGGAGCGCCAGCGCGGGTCGCCCGCGCCGAACGCGCCGAGGGCGATGACGGCGGCGCGCCGCACGGCCTCGTCGTTCGACGAGAGGAGCGGCGGCAGGTCCTCGTCGTAGGTGTCCCAGGCGCCGCGCTCGCGGTGGGCGAGGAGGTGGTCGAGGCAGGAGAGCACGAGCAGCGGGTCCGGCTCGCGCAACAGCTTGATCAGCGTCTGGACGACGACCGGTTCCTCGCGCGTGCCGAGCGCGTCGACCAGCACACGCCGCCAGGCCTTCGTGACCTTGCCGCGCACGAGGCGGTCGAGCGCGTGCTCGAGCGCGCGCCCGGCGCGCATCGTCTTCGCGCAGCGCGCCAGCGTCTCGCGGTGCGTCAGGCCCTCGAAGGAGGCGCGGTCGCGGCGCGGAAGGCCGACGTAGTACTGGCGCGTCTGACGCGCGGGCGCGACGAGCGCCAGGTCGAGCGCGAGGTCGATGTGCTCGGGGAGCGACGACTGCAGCAGGTACGGCGCGAGTCCGTCGCCCGCGGCGTGGCGCACATCGGGGTCCTCGGAGGTCTGCGCGAGCTCGAGCAGGGCGTCGCGGCCCTCGGGGTCGAACGCGCAGAGCGCGCGCGTGGCCGCGAGGCGGTCGATCGCCTTGCCGTTCTTCGCCGCGGCGTGCGACAGGAACGCCAGCGCCTCGGTCTTGGCGCGCAGGCGCGCGAAGATCGCGCAGGCGTCGTAGACGTACTCGCGGCGCGGCTTGTCGGTCAGCGTCTCGAGCGCGCCCTTCAGCACCTCGAGGGCCTCGGTCGAGCCGATCAGCGCGAGGTCGTAGTAGACCTGCGGATCGACGAGGTCGCCCTCGTTGGCGATGCGCGCGGCGTACTCGGCGACGCCGTCGTCCGGGTCGGCGGTGGCCGTGTTCGCGACGACGACGGGCGTGACGGGCGCGGCGAACGCGGGCGCCGCGAGGAGCGCGAGCGCGGCGAGCGGGAGGAGGATGGTGCGCATGTGGTCGAGTTACTCGAGGCCGAGCTTCTCGGCGTGCTCCACGATCCACTGGCGGGCGACCTCGCCCTCGCCGTCCTCGTCGGAGTAGCCGGGGCGCCAGGTCTGACCGGTGATCTGCTTCAGCGCCCAGACCACGTCGCGGTTGTAGCGCTGCCAGGTCTCGAAGCGCGCGCGCCAGTAGTCGGCGGGCGGGTTGTCCGGCGAGTCGACGAAGCCGGGCGCCGGCGCGTGCAGGTGCTTGGCGATCAGCAGCACCGTTTCGAGGCTCTTCGTCTTGCGGTGGCCGAAGTAGCGGAACGCCGCGCGGTAGCGGCCGAGGTAGTCGTAGCCCGACACCTGGGCGCCCGGGTCGTTGTAGTCGAAGTTGTCGCCCGCGTAGTCGTGCTGATCGATCTCGGCGAGGATCTCGAGCACCATCTCGTCGGCCTTCTCGCTCGCCAGGCGGTGCTTGGCGAGGCCGTCGATGATGCCGGTCACCTTCGGGATCGACTCGGCGATCTTCCGGTCGCCGAGGGTCTTGACCAGCATCTCGAGCGAGTCCTCGTCGCCGATCGCGACGCACACGGCGGCGGCCTGTTCGACCACCTCGGCGACGCGCATCTCGACGATGCGTTCGATCACGTCCTTCTCGTCCATGCCGAGCGCTTCGGCCTCGGCCTCGGCGTCGTCCTTGTCCGACTTCGAGGCCTTGTAGCGGAACCCGTCGCGCGCGCAGTCGAGCAGCTCGGGGTTGTTGAAGGCGCTCAGGCGCTCCAGCGCGCTCGCGAGCGCGCGCGAGGACTTCTCCTTCTTCGCCGCGTCGAACTCGTCGAGCAGCTGCTCGAGCTCCTCCTCGTTCGCCGTGCGCACCGATGCGGTCGAGGACTCCGCATCCTGGGCCGTCCCAGCGTCCTGCCCCTTCTGCGCGGCGAGCGGCGGCGCGACACCGCCGAGGAGCGCGGCGAGGAGCGCGGTGACCAGGAGCGGGCGCGAGCGACGCGTGTCGTCGAGGAGGTGGGTCATGGGCGTCAGTCGTCCGTTGCTGCGGGCAACCAGGGGTGGGATCCGGCTCGGGCGTCGAGCCGTTCGGGCCCGACGATAGCCCCTAGCCGCGAGCCTCGCACGGGATACGCGGCGAGCCCCGCGGCGTGCGCTCCGCGGCCGCTCTGCGCTCGCTCGGCGCTCGCTCGGCGCGCCCGGTGTCGAGGCGAGCACCGCTCAGCGTGTCGAGGCGGGCACCGCTCAGCGCGTCGCGGCGAGCACCGCGGCGATGCACGCCACGTCGACCACGTCGTCCGCCGTCGCGCCGCGCGACAGGTCGAGGAACGGTCGCGCGAGTCCCTGGACGAGCGGTCCGAGCGCCGTCGCGCCCGCCAGCCGCTGCGTCAGCTTGTAGGCGATGTTCCCCGAGTCGAGGTCGGGGAAGACGAGCACGTTCGCGGCGCCCTCCAGCGGTGAGTCCGGCGCCTTGGCGGCGGCGACGCCGGGGACGAGCGCCGCGTCGCCCTGCAGCTCGCCGTCGAAGGCGAAGTCGACGCCGCGCGCGTCGAGCAGGCGCAGCGCTTCGCGCACGGCGTCGACGCGCGGGTGTTCGGCGGAGCCCTTCGTCGAGAACGACAGCAGCGCGACGCGCGGTTCCTCGCCTGTCAGCGTCGCGTGCGTGTCCGCCGCCGCGACGGCGATGTCGACGAGCTGTCCGGGCGTCGGTGCGGGCACGACGCCGCAGTCGGAGAAGGTGAACGCGCGACCGGCGAACGCGTCCGGCGCGCTCTCGGGCAGCACCATCAGGAAGGACGACGACACGGTCGACAGCCCGGGCGCGGCGCCGATGGTCCACAGCGCGGCGCGCAGCACGCGCGCCGTCGCGTTCGCGCAGCCCGCGACCGCGCCGTCGACGATGCCGGCCTCGGTCAGAGCGCCGGCGAGGAAGAGCGGGTCCTGGAGCGCCGCGCGCGCGCCGGCGAGGTCGAGCCCCTTCTTCGCGCGTCGCTCCTGCAGACGCGCCGCGAGCTCGTTCACGCGCGGGTCGCGCGCGGGCTCGAACCACTCGAGCCCCGTCGTGCGTTCGTCGCGCGACCGCGCGCCGACGAGGACGGGGTGCACCAGGCCCGCTTCGGCGAGTCGGACCGCGGCCTCGACGACGCGCGTGTCGGTGCTCTCCGGCAGCGCGATGCGCGCACCCGAACGCGCGGCGCGCGCGCGCAGGCCTTCGAGGACGCTCACGCTTCGGGCGTCGCCGCGAGCACCTCGTCGGGGACGTCCACGCGCATGCGCAGCGCGGCCAGTCCGTGGGTCTTGCCTTGCGCGTCGGTCTTGAGCGACGCGGAGCCGCCGCCGCCGAGCGAGTCGGTGAGGATGAAGTTGAGCACGCGCATGTTGTCGGCCTCGTAGCGGACGACGTCACCCGCGTTGATGCCGGCGAGGTGCGACTTCAGGCGCTCGGCGGTGAGCCACTCGCGCAGGAACTCGTAGGCCGCCTGGGAGCGCGCCATGATGCCGACGTTCGAGCCTTCGCCCTTGTCGCCCGAGCGGGCGGCGGCGATGCGGGAGAGCAGGACGGTGGTCATGATCGTTCGGGTGCGTGCGTGCTGGGGACTCGGACGGCGCTCAGGACTCGGAGACGGTGACGGTGGTGCCGATGTGCTCCTTGCTCACCAGCGCGGGCCAGAAGCCGATGATCTCCGTCGCCTTCGGTCGCCCGCCCGCGAAGCCGGTCACGCCGGGCGGACCGCTCGTCACGAGCGGCACGAGCTCGCTGCCGAAGCGATCGATCTTCGCGCGATCGGCGCCCTTGACGCCCATCCGCAGCACGACCTCGCTCGGCTCGCCGGCGTCCGGCACCTCGACGCCGGCGTGGCAGACGTTCGCGCCGACGAACTCGACGAGGCGCTCGTCCTCGGCGTACTCGAAGCCGTCGTAGGCCAGGCGCTTCCAGACGATGTCGGCCGCGAGCTCCGCCTTGGCGACGGCGTCCGGTCCGCTGATCGTGAGCTGGCCCAGCGCCTTCCACCCGTCGGCGTAGGAGAGCGAGACCTTGTAGGTGGGCGTTGCGGGCAGGCCCTTCGCGCCGCGCACCGCGACGCGGTCGGTGCCGTCCTGTTCGATCGAGACGCTCGTGAAGTCGGCGATCACGTCCGGCGTGATGTAGTTCGCCGGGTCGCCCATCTCGTAGCACAGCTGGTGCACGACGGAGTTCACGTCGACGCGCCCGCCGGTGCCGTCGTGCTTCGTGACGGTGAAGTCGCCGTTCGGCGTGGCCTCGACGACCGGATAGCCGATCATCGCCATGTCGGGGATGCTGCGCCAATCGGTGTGGTTGCCGCCGGTGCACTGCGCGCCGCACTCGACGATGTGCCCCGCGATCGTGCCCGCGGCGAGCTGGTCGAGGTCCTCGGGACCCCAGCCGAACTCGTGGATGAGCGGGCCGAGCACGAGGCCCGGGTCGGTGCCGCGTCCGGTGATGACGATCTGCGCGCCGGTGTCGAGCGCCTCGGCGATGGGGAAGGCGCCCAGGTAGACGTTCGCGCTCGTGACGCGGTCGCGCACGCCGGCCAGCGGCTCGCCGGTGTCCATGTTCGTGAACGCCTCGCCCTTGGCGGCGAGTGCGTCGAGGTCCTCGAGGATGTCGTCGCCCTCGACGGTCGCGACCTTGACGCCGGTCAGCCCCTGCGCGCGCAGCGCCTCGAGCACCGCGTCGCGGCACGCGCGCGGGTTCACGCCGCCGGCGTTCGCGATGACCTTCACGTCCTTCTCGACCAGGTCCTTGGCCGTGCGCTCGATCAGCCGCACGAAGTCGGTCGCGTAGCCCTTCGACGGGTCGCGCCCGCGCAGCTTCTGCATGATCGACAGCGTGACCTCGGCCAGGTAGTCGAGGGTCAGGTAGTCGAGCGGGCCCTCGCGGACGAGTCGGATCGGGCCGAGGATCGAGTCCCCCCAGAAGCCTTGGCCGTTGGCGACGCGGACGAGGGGGCGCTTGGGTGCGGACATCGGGGCTGGATGGGGTCGGCGGGGGAGGGTCGGGACGGGGCGCCCGAGGCGGGGGCCGGCGCTCCAGACTGTAGGGCGCGACCCGGGCGGATCAACGAGGCGCACCGGGGTGCTCGGACCGAGGCGGAGAGGAACTCGGGGCCGCGCGCAGGACCGGGCCCGCGCCGGCGTCGGTCAGCGGTTCTCCCGCTCCCGTAGGCGGTTGCGATCGCCGCCCTCCTCCTTCACGGCCTCTTGTCGAACTCGGAACGCGCCCCTCGCCGGCCCGGCTCTACTCTGGTATGTCGAAATCCGCGCCTCCGTCCCCCGGGACCGTCGAGGCGACCCACGAACCCAACCCATCAGGTTCCCCGCGCGACTCCCGCGCCCCCTCAATCATGCAACTCCGAACCACCCTCCTCGCCGCGTCCGCGCTGCTCGGGGCGTCGGCGACCCACGCCGTCGCTCAGACGACCTTCGGGAGCGGCTGCCCCGGCGAGTCCGGCGTCACCCCGACGATCGCCGTCGGCGGGACCGTCACGACCGGCCAGCCCTGGACCCTCGACATCACGTCGCCCGGCGGCATCGGTCTCGAGTACATCCTCATCGGTACCTCGAACACGACCGCGAGCGTCGTCGGCGGCCTGCCGCTGCCCTTCGACCTCGGCCTGCTCTTCGGTGACCCGGCCTGGAACGGCTGCCCGCTCAACGTCGACGCGGACGTCCTGATCCTCGCGAACACCTTCAGCCCGGGCGTCAACGGCGGTCTGCACAAGATCCCGTTCCCCGGCTACTCGTTCGGCAGCCTGTACTTCCAGGTGCTGAACATCGACCCGAACTTCATCTCGTTCAGCCCGATCGCGGGCGTGTCGCAGGGCCTCGAGGTCGCTGGCACCGTGCCGACCGCGGATCTCGTCATCACCGAGATCATGCAGAACCCGTCGTTCGTGGGTGACAGCGACGGCGAGTACTTCGAGATCTACAACACCACGGGATCGGCCATCGACATCGAGGGCTGGACGCTGCGCGACGACGACGTCGACTCGATGGTGCTCGACAACGGCGGCGCGGGCATCATCGTCCCGGCGAACTCCTACTTCGTGCTCGGCGTCAACGGCGACATCAACACCAACGGCGGTGTCGCGGTCGACTTCGAGTGGAACGGCTCCATGTTCCTCTCGAACAGCGCCGACGAAATCGTCCTCGAGGACACGGGCCTCAACGAGGTCTGCCGCGTGAACTACGACGGCGGCGCGACCTTCCCGGACCCGACCGGCGCGGCGATGGAGCTCAAGACGGGCTTCCTCAACGAGGTCGACAACGACAACGGCGCCAACTGGGAAGAGGCGGACTGCCCGATCAGCCCGGCCAACGGCGACTTCGGCACGCCGGGCGGAGACAACGACACCTGCACCACGGTCTCGAACCCGGGTAGCGGTGAGCTGATCGTCACCGAGATCATGAAGGACCCCGCGGTCGTCAACGACGTCTGGGGCGAGTACTTCGAGGTCTACAACACGACCGGCAGCGCGATCGACATGAACGGCTACACGATCACGTGCGGCCTGACCTTCACGATCAACAGCTCCTTCGTGATCCCCGCCGGCGGCTACGGCGTCTTCCTCCGCGAGGACGACCCGACCTTCAACGGCGGTATCGACCCGCTGTCGATCAACGCCTACGACACGATGGACGGCTTCTTCCTGGCGCAGAGCGGCGGGACGATCCTCATCGAGGACGCGTCGAGCAACATCGTCACCAACTTCGCCTACGACGACGGCGTGACCTTCCCGGACACGACCGGCGTGTCGATCATCCTCGACCCGACGGTCACCCAGAACAACACGAACAGCCTCGACGGCGCCAACTGGTGCGTCTCGACGACGGCCTACGTGGGCGACGGCTACTCCGACACCGCCGCGATGAGCCCGGTGACGGGCGTCTCCCAGCGCGGCACCCCCGGCGCCGCCAACGACACCTGCCCGATCACGCCGTTCGGCACGCCGACCGGTGACCTGATCGTGACCGAGGTCATGAACAACCCGACGCCGGGCAGCGACTCGCCGTACGAGTGGTTCGAGATCTACAACACCACCGGCGCGGCCATCGACATCGACGGCTACATCCTCGCCGACAGCGGGAGCGACTACCACGTCATCAACAACGGTGGTCCGCTGAACGTCCCGGCCGGCGGTCGCCTCGTGCTCGCCCAGGGCAACCTGGCTCCGAGCGGCGCTGCCTTCGCGGCCGACTACGTCTACGGCTCCACCGTCTTCCTCGGCAACTTCGTCGACGAGATCATCGTCGCGAACGGTTCCGGTCAGAAGATCGGCGAGCTCGCCTACGACGGCAACGGCGGCTGGCCGATCGCCAACGGCGGCCACTCCCTGAGCCTCGACCCCTCGGTCGCGCTGACGGCCGCCTCGGCCGCCAACCCGGCCAACTGGTGCACCTCGTACTTCACGACCTACGACGTCGACAACTACGGCACGCCGGGCGGCGTCAACGACGCCTGCCCGATCGTCCCGTCCGGCTCGGCCACGGGTGACCTGGTCATCACCGAGTTCCTGAACGACGGCGTCGGCTTCGACGAGGACGAGATGTTCTTCGAGGTCTACAACACGACCGGTTCGGCGATCGACCTCAACGGGTACATCATCGCCGACGCCGACTCGGACTACCACATCATCAGCGGCAGCGTGATCGTCCCCTCGGGCGGCTACGCCAGCCTCGGCCGCACGAACGACACCCTCGTCAACGGCGGCGTCACGCACGACTACGCCTTCGGTGCGTTCGACGTGGAGCTGTGGAGCGGTTCGGACGAGATCATCGTCGCCGACGCCTCGGGCCAGATCGTGGCCGAGATCGTCTACGACGACGGCATCTCGTTCCCGGCCAGCGTCGAGTGCAGCTCGATCCAGCTGGACCCGGCCGTGGCCATCACCCAGGGCAACGCCGTGAACGGCGCCAACTGGTGCTACTCGTCGACCGGCTTCGGCGACCTCACCTGCACCGGTTCGCCGGCGGGTGCGAACGAGGCCTGCGGCGGTGTCTCGCCGGGCGGTGACGCCGCCAACCCGGGCGACATCATCGTGACCGAGTTCATGCAGAACCCGAGCGCGGTCTTCGACAACGTCGGCGAGTGGTTCGAGCTCTACAACACCACCGGCTCGAGCATCAACATCGAGGGCTGGACCTTCACGGACAACGGCTCGAACACCTTCACGGTGGCCTCGCAGGTCGACGTCCCGGCGGGCGGTTACGTGGTGCTCGCCAACAACGGTGACTCGCTCACCAACGGTGGCATCCCGACCGTCGACTACGTGTTCCCGAGCAGCTACGCGCTCGGCAACAGCACCGACGCCATCATCGTCTCGGACATCAACCTGACCGAGATCAGCCGGGTCGAGTGGGACAACGGTGCCACCTACCCCGACGGCAACGGCGCTTCGGCGCAGCTCGACGCGTCGGCCGGCCTCACCGCCGCCGCCGTGCTCGTCGGCTCCAACTGGAGCCTGGGCACGACCGCGTACGGCGCCGGCGACCTCGGCACGCCGGGCACGGCCAACAACTGAGCGACGCGCGCTCGGGACGGGGCCCGACCCCGGCTCGACCGCGCTCCGGCTGCGCCGCGTCCCATCGGGCGTGGCGCCACTCGCGGGGGGGCGAGGTTCCACACGGAGCCTCGCCCCCTTGCTCGTCGAGCGGCGCGTCGACGGGAGTCGCCGGGACGCCCTAGGATCACGCAACTGCGTTCTTTGCGATTTCTTGAGCGCAGGGAACGCGGCGATTTTGCGGGCGCCACTAACCTCTCGAGGCTCGCACCGCCCCGGCGAACTCCTCTCCGACCCCTCCGGTCCGGCCCTCCGACCGGTCGGGGGTAGGGTTCGAGGGGGTGCGACGACCGACGTCGAACGACGACTCCTGGTACGACCCCCAACACCCATGAAGAACACCCTCCTCGCCGGTGCCGCCCTCGCGGCCGTCGCCGGTACCGCTCAGGCGCAGACGACCTTCGGGAACGACTGCGCGGGCTTCTCCGGCCTCACCCCGACCATCCAGGCCAACAGCAACCCGATCGTCGGGACGCCGTGGCAGCTGCAGATCAACGGCGTGCCGAACGGCTTCGGCTACCTCGCGATCGGCTTCTCGAACACGAGCTCGCTCCTCGGCCCGCTCCCGATCGACCTCGAGGCCCTCTTCGTCGACCCCGCCTGGGCCGGCTGCGACCTCAACGTGTCGTTCGACGTCGCGCTGCAGACCTACTTCCTCAACGGCAGTGGCGTCCGCGCGATCAACTTCCCGAGCTTCCCGAGCGGCAGCATCTACTTCCAGTGGATCGGCATCGACCCGGACATCGTCGGCTTCTCGAAGATCGCCGGCGTCAGCCAGGGCATCGACATGCAGGGCAGCGTGCCCAGCGGCGTGAACCCGGGCGACCTCGTCATCACCGAGATCTTCAAGGACACCTCCTTCGCCTTCGACTCCGAGGGTGAGTGGATCGAGATCCTCAACACCACCGGCTCGGCGATCGACATCGAGGGCTTCATCCTGTCCGACGACGGCAGCGACAGCCACACGATCGACGCAGGCGGCGCCGGCGTCATCGTTCCGGCGGGCGGCTACGTCACGCTCGGCATCAACGGCGACTGCGCTCTCAACGGCGGCGTGACCCACGCCTACGTCTACGGCGGAACGAACACCTTCTTCCTGTCGAACAGCGACGACGAAGTCGTCATCTCCGACTTCAACGGCATCGAGATCGACCGTGTCGACTACGACAACGGCGTGACCTTCCCGGACACCTCGGGTGCGGCGCTCTCGCTCGACCCGACCAAGCTGAACGCCACCGACAACGACGACGGCGCCAACTGGTCGAGCGCGACCTGCCCGATGGGGCAGGGCTGTGGCCTCATCTACAACGAGGACACCGCGACCCCGGGCGCCGACAACGGCACCTGCACCACGCCGCCGGCCCCGACGCCGACCGGTGACCTCATCTTCGTCGAGGTCATGAAGAACCCGGCCCAGGCGGACGACGACTTCGCCGAGTGGTTCGAGATCTACAACACCACGGGCGCGGCCATCGACCTCGACGGCTACTCGTTCACCTCCGGTGCCCAGGTCTTCACCGTCTCCGGGACCCTCGTCGTTCCGGCCGGTGGCCAGCAACTGTTCATGCGCGACATCACGCCCGCGGACAACGGCGGCATCGACGGCGCGCTCCTCGGTGCGTACGAGTACGACGCCGACGGCGGCGGCAACTGGAACATGGGCAACGGCACGGAGACCATCCAGGTCTTCGACGCGCTCGGCGGCCTCGTCGGTCAGCTGACCTACGACGACACGACCTTCCCCGACGACTCGGGCGTCGCGTTCGGCCTCGACCCGGCCGTCGCCTACACCCAGGCCAACGCGGCCGACGGCGCCAACTGGTGCAACCAGACCAGCACCGTCCCCGGCGGCACCGACCTCGGCACCCCCGGCGCGGCCAACGACGCGTGCGTCATGGCGCCGGGCTGCCTCGGCACCGGCGAGATCATCTGCACCGAGTTCATGCAGAACCCGAGCGCGGTCGGCGACTCCGCCGGTGAGTGGCTCGAGCTCTACAACACGACCGGTGCGCCGATCGACATCGAGGGTTGGATCCTGCGCGACAACGACTCCGACAGCCACACGATCGACGCGGGCGGCGCCGGCGTCATCGTCCCGGCCGGCGGCTACATCGTCCTCGGCAACAACGGCGACTCGCTGTCGAACGGCGGCGTGACCGTGGACTACGTCTACGGCACGAGCTGGTTCCTCGCGAACAGCGCCGACGAGATCGTCCTCGAGAACGGCAGCGGCATCGTCTTCTGCGTCGAGTACGACAACGGCGCGACCTTCCCGGACGGCAACGGCGCCTCCGCCGCCCTCGACCCGACGAAGCTCGACGTGCTGTCGGCGACGATGGGTGCGAACTGGAGCCTGGGCACCGCGCCCTACGGCGACGGCGACCTCGGCACCCCGGGTTCGGCCAACTGATCGGTGAGCGCGATCCGGGCCGCGGTCCGGGTCGCTCGCGAACGGCGGGGCGCCGTCTCCTTCACCGGAGGCGGCGCCCCGCTCGCGTCCTGGATCCGTTCGGGCCCAACTGGCACGATCGCGCGATGGACCCTGCGCGCGCGACACGCCCGTTCCTCGTGACCGGCTTCGGTCCGTTCGGACCGGTCGACGAGAACCCCTCGGGCGCGATGGCGCGTCGGATCGACGGCGCGCGGGTGGGGGAGCGGCCGGTCGTCGGCCGCGAGCTGCGCGTGAGCTTCGCCGCGGTCCCCGCCGCCCTCGCCGAGCTCGTCGACGAGCACGCGCCCGCCGCCATCGTCGCGCTCGGCGTCCAGCGCGAGGCCTGGTGGCGGCTCGAGCGCCGCGCCGTGCGCCCGCTCACCTCGCTCAAGGCCGACGTCGACGGCGTCGTCGCGCTCGAGTTCGATCGCGCCGCGCGCTCCGCCGAGCGCCGCACCGACCTCGACCTCGACGCCCTCTCGCTGGCCCTGGTCGAGGCCGACTTCGTCGCGCGCCCGTCCGACGACGCGGGCGGCTTCGTCTGCGAGTGGTGCTACGCCCACGCGCTCGAGCAGGGGGCGCGCCTCGGCGTGCCCGCCTTGTTCGTGCACCTGCCGCCCGAGGGGGCCGAGAGCGACGCGCGGCGCGACGAGGCGCTGCGGCTCGTGCTCGCGGGCGTCGCGGCGCAGCTCGACGCGCGCGGTTAGGCGCCCGATCGTCCAGGTGCCCGACCGTCCGGGTGCCGGCGCGGTTCGGTGCCCGTACGAAGTGGTGCCAGTGCGGCTAGGTGCCAGTGCGGCCAAGTGCCAGTGCGGCCAAGTACCAGTGCGGCTAAGTGCCCGCGTCCGTCCCGTCGAGCAGCGCGCCCAGCCGCGGCGGCCCAGCGGCGCCCGCGCGCACGGCGTCGAGGTCGGTCGCGCGCCACGCGGCGAGCCAGCGCGCGGCCGCCGCGCGCCACCACGGGCGCTCGGGCGTCGCGCCCGTCTCCGTGTCCGTCTCCGCGTCCGCCTCCTCGAGGCAGGCCGCCAGGCGCCGCGCGGCGCGGGCCCCCAGCGCGCTCGCGCCCTTCGCGTTCCCGCGCCGCGCGTGGTGGACCGCGCCGGCGCACAGGACCAGGCCCTGCCACCACGCCGCCTCGGCCCGGCGACCGGTGCGCTTCGCCGCGAGCCAGCGCTCCTCGAAGACCTCGTGGGCCGCGTGCGGCTCGCCGCCGTCGAAGAGCACCGCCCCCATGCGCAGGGCCCCGCGACCGTCGTCGGTCCCGGGGCCCTGCTCGTCGGACGCGCCCTCTCCGTCGGAAGGAAGAGCGTCGTGCGCGTCCGTCATCGACTCGCGTCGAGGATCACTCGGCCGTGAAGGACGACTGCATCTCGCCCGAGAACTCGACCGCCATGTCCATGGTGGCCGACTCGCCGCCCATGTCCATGTCCATCGCCATCTCCATGCCCATCGACATGTCGACCTCGAGCTCCATCGAGCGGAAGATGCCGCGGCGCGCGTCCCAGAGCAGCTCGCCCTCGCCCTCGACGGTGAGCATCAGGTCGGCGGCGGCGATGGCCATGTCGAACTCCATCGGCATCTCGGAGATGTCGCCGACGCGATCCATCATGTCCATGATCATGTCGGAGAAGTCGAGCACGCCGTCGGTGTCGATCGTCAGCGTGATCACGGCGAGCTTGCCGCCCTCGACCTCGCGCATGCCCTGGTAGGTGGCCTTGCGCTCACCGTCGAGCAGGCTCTCCATCGAGTCGGCGTAGTCGGCCATCATCGAGTCCATGAGCTCGTTGATCTGGCCCATGTCCACGTCCTCCATCTCGCCCATGCCGCCCTCGGGCTCGAGCGCGAGGTTGCCGCCGGGGAGGATCAGCGAGAAGAACGCGTCGAGCGGGATGTCCCAGGACTCGCCGACCTCGACCTCGCGGCCCGGGAGCAGGCTGCGCAGGTCCATGTCCTCTTCGAGGCCCCGGAGCATCTCGGGGTCGCGGTCGTCCTCCTCGTCCGCGTAGGAGGCGACGAACTCGCCGGCTTCGGTGTCCCAGGTGAACACGACTTCGGCGCCTTCGAGGCGCGAGGTCATCGCCGTCTCCTGGGTCTCGCCCTCGCCCATCATCGCCACGTCGACGAGCGTCTCGTTGCCGATCGCGTCGAAGGTGCGCTTGAGCTTGGCCGGACGGCCCTCGGCCATCTCGACGTACTCGTCGGTGACCGTGACCGAGGTGGTGTTCGTCATCGACATCTCGGGGATGCCGCCGAACATCGCGGTCATGTCCTGGCCGTCGAGGTCCATCACGAAGTCCTCGAGGTCCATCGTCATGACGTTCTCGATGGTGCGCGTGACGCTGAGCCCGGTCTCGGGCGCGAAGGCGACGCGGTCGGCGGTGCTCGAGAAGGAGAGCAGGAGTCCCGCGCCGGCCGGCGCGAGGAGCTTGAGGTCGATCATCTGCATGGTTGGAAGGGATGCGAGTGGTGCGATCCGGGGGGGCGGTCGGGTGTCGTGATCCGGTGGTCCGCGTCGAGTCCGGCGGGGCTCGGGAGGGTCGCTCGGGAGCGGTCGGCGCGGCGCGATGGTCGCGCGCTCCGGGTCGAACGCGGTGCTCGGTCGTGGAGGGTCGGGTAAGGGCTCCGGGCGGCGTGCGAGCGCGGTTCGGAGCGCGGACGGGAGCGCGGGGTGGCGCGCAGGCTGGCGGGCCGGCCACGGGGCCGATCCGGGGCGCCAGAGAATACGGCCGAGCGCTCGCGAGCGAGCGGTCCCGGCCGGCTGGTGGCAGACTACGCGCCTGCCGCGGAGGGATTCGCGCCGCGCCGGCCCCGGATTCGCACCAGGGCACCCGGAGGGGGGCGCGGCCCCGCGGCTGCCGCGGCGCCGGTGGAACTGGCGTGGCTCAGCTCTCCTGGGGTGCTACAGGGATGTCAAGTTCCTATCAGCATTACCGTGCCGTCGCCTCGAGCCTCTGGGTGAGCGTCCAGGACAGCTCCATGCCCACCGCGAGCTCCGAGCGGCCCAGGCGCAGCACCAGGTCCTGCTCGGCCGCCAGGTCGACGACGAGGTCGAGTTCGAAGCCGGCGAAGCGCCGCGCCTCGAGGTCCCACACGAGCGTCGCGGTGCCCCGATCCACGAGCCCGTCGAGCCGTGTGCGCTCCACCTCGACCGCCACCTCGTCCTCTCCGGGGGGCCGCGGGTCCGTGAAGGCGGGCCAGGCGTCCCCGTCGAGCTCGCGCAGGAAGCGCACGTCGATCGTGTACTCGAGGCGCGCCGTGCGGGCGCCGGCCGGCCCGGTCAGCTCGGCGAGCCGGCCCTGGATCGTGCCGCTGGGGGTGCCGAGCAGGTCGACCAGGCCGCCGCCCGCGCCGAAGGCCTCCAGCCGCTCGGCCCGGTCCGGGTCGGTGGGCGCGAGCGCCAGGTCGCCGCCCGGGCGCAGGGCCCGTACGAGGGCCTCGGTCTCGACCTCCCACCCGTCGCCCACCGCCAGGTCGCCGCTCGGCAGCCAGTCGAGCAGGTCGAGGTCCGCGTCCAGCCCGTCGAGCAGGGCGCGGTCCGCCTCGCTGGGCGGCTCGGTCGTGTCCGTGAAGCGCGCGGTGAAGTCCGCGTCGCCCGGCTCGCGCTCGAAGCGCACGCTGCGCCCCTCGAGCGGGCTCGCGCGCTCGACCTCCACGGCGCCGCCGCCGAGGATCTCGGTGCGCGAGTCGGCCGAGGCGCTCCCGCCGACCGCCTCGAAGCTGCGGTCCAGCCGCAGGGGGCGCCCGGCCGCGGTGCCCCCGTAGGTCTCGGCGACCACGAGGCGCGCGGTCGACTCGGCGTCGATGCGCACGTCGACCTCCTCGTACTCGCCGTCGACGACCAGGCTCGCGGAGGCGAGTTCGAGCGCGGTCGACAGCTCGAACGCCTTCTCGACCCGGCTGCCGTCGGCGGGGCCGAACGCGATCGTCTCGAGCGCGGGGGTGGCGGACGGCGCGGCGGCGAAGGCGAGGCACGCCAGGACACGGCTGGCCCTGGAACGTGTCGCGCGGGAACGGGTCGCGCGGACGGGGACGGAGCGATGGCGGTGGATCATGGTCGAGCTCGGCGATGCGCGGCGCGGCGAGGAGCGCTCGCGCCGGGGCCGCCGCGTCGACGGGCCCTCGCGCTTCCAGGGTAGGAACGCCGGGACCGGCGGCGAGCCTTGCACGCGCGGGACTTTCGTCGATCGCGGTCCGCGACGGGGACGGCCCCCGCGTGTTCGCTTGGGGGCGGACGGCCCGGCGGCGACACTGACGCCGTGACGAAGCCCGCTCGAACGACCGATACGCCGCTCGTCGGCGGCGACTCCGATCGAGACGGCGCGGCTCGCAGCGGCGGCGCGGTCCGACCCGGCGACGCCGCCGGGCGCCCCGGTCCGGAGCCCGCGGCGCCCCGCCTGGCCGTCGCGCCGCGCCTGCTCGCCCGGGCCCGCGAGGCCGCCCGCGCCGCGCTGCCCGCCGAGGCCTGCGGCCTGCTCCTCGGCCGCGTCGACGGCGAGCGCACGCTCGTCCAGCGGCTCGAGTCCACGCGCAACGCCACGGCGAGTCCGGCCGAGGACACCTTCGAGGTGCACCCCGAGGACTACCTGCGCCTCGACGCGCTCGCGCGCTCGCTCGGCCTCGACGTGGTCGGCGTGTGGCACAGCCACCCCGACTCGGCGGCGCGGCCCTCGCGCACCGACCTCGAACGCGCCTGGCCCGGCTGGTCGTACCTCATCGTCGGTCGCGCCGCGCACGACGACGCGCACGAGCGCAGCTGGCGCCTGGACGACGACGGCCGCTTCGTCGAGGAGCGCCTCGTCACCGCCGGTGAGGCCCCGGCTCCGCGCACCACTCAACCGACCATCCTGCGATGACCTCCGCCACGCTCCACCTCCCCACGCCCCTGCGCGCGTTCTGCGACGGGCACGACACGATCACCCTCGAGGGCGCCACCGTCGGCGAGCTCTTGCGTGCGCTCGAACGCGAGCACCCGCTCATGGCCGGCCGGATCCTCGACGACGCCGGTCAGGTCCGCCGCTTCGTCAATGTATTCGTCGACGGCGAGAACGCGCGCGCGAAGGGCGGCGTCGACGCGGGCGTCGCCGACGGCGCCGAACTCACGATCGTTCCGGCCGTGGCCGGCGGCGCGCCGCGCGCCGACGAACGCCGGGCGTGAGCGCGTCGCGCGAACGACTCGACGCGCTGCGCCGCGCGTTGGGGGAGGTGGAGCCGCGCGCGGCCGCCGGTGACGCGGACGGCGTCGTGCTCGACGTGCGCGAGCCCGACGAGGTCGAGCAGGGCAGCCCGACCGGCGCGGTGCGCGTGCCGAAGAGCTTCCTCGAGCTGCGCGTCGAGGAGGTGCTGCCCGATCGCGCGCGACCGGTGTACGTGCTGTGCGCCGGCGGCGTGCGCTCCTTGTTCGCCACCGAGTCCCTGCGCGCGCTCGGCTACGAACGCGCGGTGAGCGTGGCCGGCGGCTTCGCGCGTTGGAAGGCCGACGGCCTGCCGTTCGAGGTGCCGCGCGTGCTCGACGCGAGCGCGCGCGCGCGCTACGGACGCCAGGTGATCCTGCCCGAGGTGGGCGAGGCCGGTCAGCTGCGGCTGGCCGAGAGTCGCGTCGTGCTGGTCGGCGCGGGCGGCCTCGGTTCGCCGGCCGCGCTGTACCTGGCCGCGGCGGGTGTCGGCGAACTCGTGATCGTCGACGACGACCTGGTCGATCGCTCGAACCTTCAGCGTCAGGTGCTGCACGCCGATGCGCGCGTCGGGCGACCCAAGGCGGAATCGGCGCGCGAGACGCTCGCGGCGCTCAACCCGAGCGTGCGCGTGGACGCGCGCGTCGAGCGCCTCGGGCTCGACAACGTCGAGTCGATCCTCGCGGGGGCGGACGCGGTCCTCGACGGGACCGACAACTTCGCGACGCGCTACCTCGTGAACGACGCGTGTGTGCGACTGGGCGTGCCCAACGTGCACGGTGCGATCTTCCGCTTCGAGGGGCAGGTGTCGGTGTTCGACCCGGCGCGCGAGCGCGGCGTCGCGCCGTGCTACCGCTGCCTCTACCCCGAACCGCCGCCGCCCGAACTCGCGCCGTCCTGCGCGGAGGCCGGCGTGCTCGGCGTGTTGCCCGGCGTGATCGGATGCCTGCAGGCGACCGAGGCGATCAAGCTTCTGCTCGGCGTGGGCGAGCCGCTCGTCGGGCGCCTCCTGCACTACGACGCGCTGAAGCAGCGCTTCAAGGAGCTGTCGTTCGCGGCCGATCCCGCGTGCACCCACTGCGCGCCCGGCGCGGCCCCCGAGCTCGAGTTCGTCGACGCGGCCGCCTGTTCGCTCGGAGCCGGAGCGTGACGGTCCGAGGTGCCCAGCGGGGCGCGAGTGTTCGTCCCGACGCACGCGCGCGCGAGCCCGAACGGCTCGCCGACCAGCTCGCCGGTCTGATCGGCGACACGCCGCTCGTCGAGCTGACCGAACTCGGCGGCCTGCCCGCGGGCGTGCGGCTGTTCGCGAAGCTCGAGACGCGCAACCCGACCGGCTCCGTCAAGGATCGCCCCGTCGCGCGCATGCTCACCGCGGCGGTCGCCGACGGTCGAGTCGGTCCCGGTACGGGGCGGCGCCTGCTCGACTCCTCGTCCGGCAACGCGGGCATCGCCTACGCGGCGCTCGGCCCCTTGTTCGGCGTCGACGTGACGCTCGTCGTGCCCGGCAACGCGAGTCGCGAACGACTCGATCGCATCCGTGCGCACGGCGCCGAGCTCGTGCTCACCGATCCGCTCGAGGGCTACGACGCCGCGCGCGCGCGCGCCAAGCGCCTCGCGAACGAGTACCCGGACACCTACTGGTACTGCGACCAGTACGCGAACGACGCGAACTGGCGCGCGCACCACGACGGCACCGCGGTCGAGCTGCTCGACCAGCTCGCCGCGCGCGACCTCGCGGCGCCCGACCTGTTCGTGTCGGGCGTCGGCACCGGCGGCACGCTCACCGGGATCGGGCGCCGCCTGCGCGGCGTCGCGCCCGGCGTGCGCATCGGCGCCGTCGTTCCCGACGTCTTCCCGGGCATCGAGGGCCTCAAACCGCTCGGCGCGTCGGGCGACGTGCCGCCGCCGATCCTCGACGAGCGCCTGATCGACGCGCGCGTGGACGTGCGGCTCGAGGAGGCGCTGCCGGTGTGCGCCGAACTCGCGCGCCACGGCCTCTTCGTCGGGCCTTCGTCGGGCGCCAACGTCTTCACCGCGCGCCGCCTCGCCGCGGACCTGCCGCCGGCCGTGCGCGCGCGCGGCGCCGTCGTCGCGACCCTCTTGTGCGACGTGGGTGAACGCTACCTCTCCACCGGCATGTGGGACGCATGAGCGCGACGCCCGACGATCCGGCCTCCTTGGCGCCCGGCAACACGCCGGGTAGTCTCCTCCGCCACGATGGCTCGTCGCGGGGCGACGCGGCCGCGGACCACGAACCGGCCTTGCCAGCGATGAGCGACGAACGACAGCGAAGTGGGGCGGCCGACGCGGGCGGAGCGCCGATCGAACGCCGCCGTCGGCACATGTCGCGGCGCGTTCGCGAGCCTTCGCGGACCAAGATCGTCGCCACGATCGGCCCGGCGTCCGAGGGGCGCATCGACGAGCTGATCGAGTCCGGCATGAGCGTCGCGCGTCTCAACTTCAGCCACGGCGAGGCCAAGGACCACCGCCGTCGCGCCGACGTGGTGCGCAAGGCGGCCAAGCGACTCGGTCGGCCGGTCGCGCTGCTCGCCGACATCCAGGGTCCGAAGCTGCGCATGGGCCGCTTCGAGGAGAAGTCGCGCGAGGTCGAGTTCGGTCAGGAGTTCGTGATCCGCGAGGGCGACGAGATCGCCGGCCCGGGCGAGATCTACTTCAACTTCGACGGCTTCGTCGAGGCCGTCGGCGAAGGGCACCGCATCGTGCTCGCGGACGGCGCGGTCGAACTCGTCGCGGTGGAGGTTCGCTCCGACCAGGTGATCGCGGAGGTCGAGCGCGGCGGCGTCATCGCCGATCGCAAGGGCGTCAACCTGCCGGACACGGTCCTGTTGGCGAAGATGCCGACGGAGAAGGACCTCGGCGACATCACGATCGCGCAGCAGATCGGCGTCGAGATGCTCGGGCTCTCGTTCGTCGGCAACGCCGAGGAGGTCGAGCACATCCGCGAGCTCGCGCCGGGCGCGATGCTCGTTTCGAAGATCGAGCGCAGCATCGCCCTCGAGCACATCCACGAGATCCTGCGCGCGTCCGACGGGATCATGGTCGCGCGCGGCGACCTCGGCGTGGAGGTCGACCTCGAGCAGCTGCCCATGATCCAGAAGTCCTTGATCCACGCGGCGATCAAGGAAGGTCGCTTCGTGATCACGGCGACCGAGATGCTCGAGTCGATGATCGAGAGCTCGCGCCCGACGCGCGCCGAGGTGACCGACATCGCCAACGCGGTGCTCGACGGCACCGACGGCGTGATGCTCTCGGCGGAGACGGCGGTGGGTCGCTACCCGGTCGAGGCCGTGGCGGTGATGAACCGCATCTGTCGCGCCGTCGAGCAGAGCCAGCGCTACCTCGACCTGCCGCGCGTCGCCTTCCGCGAGTCCGAGCAGACCTTCTCGAACGCCATCGCGCTCGCCGCGGTGCAGGCGTCCGAAGCGCTGGGGCTGTCGAAGATCATCGCGTTCACGGAGACCGGCAACACGGTGCGCCTCGTCAGTCGCTACCGCCCGCAGGCGGAGGTCGTCGCGATCACGCCCGAGGAGAAGGTCTACAACCAGATGTCCGTGCTCGCGCACGTGCGCCCCTTCATGTGCCGCCGCGGAACCTCGATCGAGGAGATGTGGCAGACCGCGAGCGACGACCTGCTCGCCGCGGGCCTCGTGCGTCAAGGGGAGAAGGTGATCTTCGTCGCCGGCATCCCGCCGGGCGTCGCGCGCACCACGAACCTGATGAAGCTGCATCGCATCGGCGAGCAGCTGCGCTTCCACTAGCAGTCCGCCAGAAGAACTCCCGTCGCGAGTCGGAGCCATCGGCGGCGAGCTGAGGAAGTCGAAGTCGACGCCGCATCGCCGTCGAGGGCGAAACCGAAGTCGGGAGTCCTTCTGTCGGGCTGCTCGGTCGGGCGCGCGACGGCGCCGCGACGGGCGCCGTCGTGATCCCGGCGCGCGTCCTTGCGCGCGGGCGGCGCGGAGCGGATAACTGACGCGGCTCGATGAACCCGTCCTTCGAATCCACGAGCGCCGAGCGCGCCGCCGCGTCGAACTCGCCGCTGCCCACGGGTGCGCCGGTGTGGGCCTTCGCGAACCAGAAGGGCGGTTGCGGCAAGACGACGACCGCGGTCCACCTGGCGGGCGCGCTCGCCGCCGACGGCGCGCGGGTGCTCCTGGTCGACATGGATCCGCAGGCGCACGCGACGATGGCGCTCGGGCAGGCGGCGACGACCGGATCGAGCATCGGCGACGTGCTGATGGGGGATCGCCCCCTCGACGACGTCCTCGCGCAGGTGACGCCCCGGAGCGGCGCCGATGCGAGCGGCGTGTGGCTCGCGCCCGCCGCGACCGACCTGGCGCGCTTCGAGAACGCGGTCGGCCGCCTCGGTGCGCCCGAGCGCGCCCTGCGTCGCGCGCTGGCGAGCACCGCCCATCCCTTCGACTGGGTCCTCGTCGACTGTCCGCCCCGCGCGGACGGCATCCTCACCGCGAACGCGGTCGTGGCGTCCACCACGGTGCTGTTGGTCGTCGAGACCGGCGCGTTCTCGCTGCAAGGGGCGCTCAAGGCGCGCGGCTTGCTCGAGGACATGGCCGACGCACTCGAGGTGCCGCTCGACCTGCGCGTCGTGGCGACCATCTTCGACAGCGAACTGGACTTCGCGCGCGAGGTGCTCGTGGCGATGCAGGCGCGTTTCGGCGACGCGCTGTTCGACACGGTGGTGCGCAGCGATCGCCGCCTGCGCGAAGCCGCGGGCTACGGCGCCTTCGTGCAGGACCTCGCGCCCGAATCCGAGGCCTGCGACGACTTCCGCGCGCTCGCCGACGAGGTGCGCACGCACGCGCGTCGGCGCGATCGGCGCTGAGCGGGGCCGCGGACGGGACCGGCTCCTCGGGCTGGTGCCCAGCGGCGCGGGCGGGTAGAACGAGTGCCGCTCGAAGCGCCTCGCCCCGATGATCGACCTCGCCCTGCTCTGCAACCTGTACGCCGACGGACCGACGACGCTCGGCCGCCTGCGCGAGCTGGGCTGCGAGTCGCTCGAAGCGGTCGAGGCCCTGTCCACGCAGGACCTGGGCTGGGCGCTGCAGGCCGACGACGAGGTCTGCGCGCGCTTCCGTCGCGAGGCCGGCCTGCTGCGCGAGCGACGCGGGTCGTCCAAGGCTCGCGAGACCCGGAGCAGCGCGACCCCGACGACCGGCTCCGCCGCGAGCTCCGCCGGCGCGCCGGCGACCGACGGCGCGCCGGGTGACGACCGCGCGGGCGACGACGGGGCGAACGCCAAGCGGGAGGGGTCGCTCCTCGACGTGCTGCTGCGCGCGTGGCGACGCGCCTCGGGGCGCGGCGACGACGAGCGGGAGCCCCGGTCGACGGGCGCCGAGTCGGCGGGCGCCGAGTCGACGGGCGTCGATCCGGCGCGATCCGACGCGCCGGGAGCCGTCGCACGCGAGGCCGCGCCCACCTACGAGCTCGATCCCGCGCCGACGCCCGGGGCGCCCGCACCGGATCCCACGCGATCGGCGACGACCTCCGGCGCGACCCCGGCCTCCCCGCCGGCTCCGCGCACGCCCGAACCCCAGGTCGAGCTCCCGCGTCCGGCGCCCCCCGAGTCGCCCTCCGCGTTCGCGACCTCGTCCACTGCTCCCGCGCCCACGGCGCCGGCGCCTGCGGCCGCCCCGATCGCGGCGGGCACGCCGTTGGGGGACGTGGGCTTCGAAGGCATCGAGGCCGAGTACGCCGAGCAGCTCGGCGACCTGGGCATCGTCTCGGTCGAGGACTTCCTGGCCGCGCAGCCGCTCGATCTCGCGGGTCGCTCGACGATGCGCTACACGGTGCTCCTGCGCATGCAGTTCACCGCGCGCCGCGAGCTCTCGGGCAGCCGCTGAGCACCCCGTCGGGGCGCGCTCCGAGGGGTCGCCTGACGCTCCTGAGCGGCCCGACGGGTCGGAGCGCGCGACGCGGCGGATTCGCCGAGCCCATCGAGTATCGTGGTCGCCCGCCGCACCGGGACGCGTCCCGGACCTCGTCGACCCAGAGCTGACCGTGATCCCCGAAGCCCGCAACCGCCCCGGTGACGACCCGATCTTCTCCCTCAACATGGAGGCGGTCGAGCGCGCGAAGAGCGGCGCGGAGGTGATCAACGCGACGCTCGGGGCGCTGTTCGCGGACGACGGCAGCCTGGCCGTCATGCAGAGCGTGATCGACACGCTGCGCGAGCTGCCGCCCGAACGCGGCGCCGCGTACGCGCCGATCGCCGGGCCGCCGAGCTACATCGACGCCGTGGTCGACGACCTGTTCGCCGGGCACCCGCTCCACGACCAGGCGGTCGCCGTCGGAACGGCGGGCGGCACGGGCGCGATCTACAACGCGATCCAGAACTTCCTCGAGCCCGGTCAGGACCTGCTGACGACGAGCTACTACTGGTCGCCCTACGGCATCCTCGCGGACCACGCGCGGCGCGGCCTGGCGACCTTCCGGATGTTCGACGACGACGGCACGTTCGACGCGTCGGCGCTCGGTCGCGCGCTCGACGCGCAGCTCGCCGCGCAGGGGCGCGCGCTCGTCGTGCTGAACACGCCGTGCCACAACCCGACGGGCTTCTCGCTCGACGACGACGAGTGGGCGGCGACGATCGAGGTGCTGCTCGCGGCGAGCGAGAAGGGCGAGGTGGCCCTGTGCCTCGACTACGCGTACGCGGAGTTCGCCGCGGAGCGCGACGGGCGTTGGCGCGACCACGTGGCGAAGCTCACCGGGCGCGTGACCGTGCTCGTGGCCTGGACCGCGAGCAAGTCGTTCACGCAGTACGGCGCGCGCGTCGGCGCGCTCGTGGCCTGCCACGCCGACGCCGACGAGCGCCGCCGCCTCGAGAACGCGCTGGTCTACACCTGCCGCGGCACCTGGTCGAACTGCAACCACCTGGGCATGTCCGCGGTGACGGATGTGCTCACGCGCCCTGGGCTGCGCGAGCGCCTGGAGCGCGAGCGCGACGAGATCCGGGCCCTGTTGGCCGAACGCGTCGAGGTGTTCAACCGCGAGGCCGTGGGTTCGGCCCTGCGGTTCCCGCGCTACGAGGGCGGCTTCTTCGTGTCGTGCTTCACGCCCGACCCGATCGCCGTCTCCGATCGCTGCAAGGAGCGCGGGCTCTTCCTCGTCCCGCTCCAGGGCGCGGTGCGCGTGGCGCTGTGTTCGGTGCCGAAGGCGAAGATCCCGCTGCTCGTCGAGATCCTCGACGGTGCGGTGCGCGCGAGCGAGGCGACGGTCCCGAGCGATCGATGAGCGGGCGCGTCCTCGAGCACGGCTACGGCGAGCGCGTGACGGTGCTCGACGACCCGTTCCTCTCCACGCTCGTCGCGCGTATCGGCGCTCCCGACACGCCGCGCACCGAGGTGGTGGAGTGCCTGCGCCAGGCCTGCACGCTCCTGTGCTCCGCAGCGGTGTCGCTCGCCCTGCCGTCGACGCGCGACCGCCGCGCGACGCGCATGCACGAGAAGCACGGCGACCTCGGCGCGTGGACCGGTGACCTCGTCGACCCGTCGAGCGACGCGGTCGTCGTGGACGTGATCCGCGGCGGCATCGTGCCGAGCCAGGTGTTCTTCGAGCTGCTGTCGCGCGTCCTGCCCGAGGAACGCGTGCGCCTCGACCACCTGCACATGGCGCGCAAGGTCGCCGCGGACGGCTCGGTCTCCGGCACCGACCTGTTCGGCAGCAAGATCGGCGGGCGCGTCGACCAGCGCCACCTGTTCGTGCCCGACCCGATGGGCGCGACCGGTTCGACCGCGGTGACCGCGCTCGACCACTACCTCGAGCACTGGGGGCGCCCGTCCTCGGTCACGCTCGTCACGCTCGTCTGCACGCCCGAGTTCCTGCGCGCGGTGCTCGCGCACCCCAGCGCGCCGCGCGTGCTGACCGCCCGCGTCGATCGCGGCCTGTCGAGCGAGGAGGTGCTCGCCGAGGTGCCCGGCGTCCGCTGGGACGAGGAGCGCGGCCTCGACGACGACGGTTACATCGTGCCCGGTGCCGGCGGCATCGGCGAGGTCCTGAACAACAGCTGGTGCTGAGCGCGCCGGCCGAACCCACGAGCCCATCCCATGCGACGCCGACCCCTCCAGCTCCTCGCCCTGTTCACCGCGGCCGCCATCGCTTCGTGCGGAGGCGGCGAGGAGCCCACGACCGACGGCGGCGGCCCGGACGCGCCGGCCGAGCGCCCGCTCTCCGACGCGGTCGACCTGTACGTGGGTGGCACCGCGCCCACCTGTCAGTTCTGCCACGGCGAACAGGGCGCGGGCGGAATGATGGGTCCGAGCATCGACGCGCTCGACGAGCACTGGGACGTCGACACGCTCGCGGCCTTCCTGCTCGATCCGCCGAGCGGGTTGGCGGAGAGTGAGCGCCTGACCGAGCTCGCCGGCCGCTACTCGATGCCGATGCCCAAGCCCTCGGGCTTCGACGAGAGCGACGCGCGCGTGATGGCGCGCTGGCTGCTCGAGGGCATGCCGCGCTGACCGGCCCGCCGCGCGCGCCGGATCAGTCGCGGTCGACGACGACCACGGCCGGGCGCCGGTCCCACTCGAGCACGGTGAGCACCGTGCCGGCGGGGTGGCGCGCGAGCTCGCGCTCGAGTTCGTCGGCGTCGACCACCGTGCCGCAGCCGGCGTAGCGACCGTCGCGCTCGAGCACGAAGGCGAGGCGATCGCCCTCGAGCAGGTCCTCGACCAGGCTCACGGCGTCGGGCAGCTCGCTCGAGCGACCCGCGCCCTCCGGCGCGTCGAACTCGACGCTGAAGCGTCCCCAGCGCACGGCGATGCGCTCGCGGTCGCCGGTGTCGACCACGAGCGGACCGTGTTCGCCGGAGGGGCAGGGGACCTCGAGCACGAGGTAGCTGCCGCCGCCGGGCCGCTGCTCGCGCCGCGCGTAGCGCGACAGCACGGGGTTGCCGTGCAGCAGTGCGTGCGCGAACTCCGCGCTCACCGCGTCGAGCTCGTCCAGGCCGTCGAGTCCGTAGGCGCCCATGGGTCGCGATCCTGCCGGACGCCGCCGCTCAACGCGAGGCCGCGACGGCGTCCAGTTCGCGTCGGCGGGTCTCGAGGCGGTCCACGAGGGTGAACTGGGCGCGGGCGCGGTCGAGGTTCTGGCCGCGGCGCTCGACCCGGAAGTAGGTGTCGCCGGCGAGGTGGTCGGCCAGGAAGCGCACGCCCTGTTGCAGGGTCATGATGCGCGCTCCCTCGACGAGCAGCGCGCGTTCGAGCGGCTCGATCGCGTCGCCGAAGCCGTCGAGGAAGCCGTCGACGAGCGCCACGAAGACCTCGCGCCGGACGTCGATGGCGTCGAGGTCGGTCTCGTCCTCCGGGCGGCCGGAGGCCATCGAGCGCACGAGGTCGCCGAAGTCGAACAGGCTGCTCGTGGGCATGACCGTGTCGAGGTCGATCACGCACAGGCCGCGGCGCGTGGCGCGGTCGAAGAGCACGTTCGAGATCTTCGCGTCGTTGTGGGCGATGCGCTCGGGCAGCGCGCCGGCGGCGAGCGCGGTGGTGATCGAGCCGGCGCCGCTGCGGCGCGCGAGCGCGAACTCGACCCAGGGCGCGGCCTCGGCGTCCGCGTCGACGCCCGTCAGCACCTCGGCCAGCTGCTCGTAGCGGTGCGGCGTGTCGTGGAACCGCGGCAGCGTCTCCGACAGGCGCGGCCCGTCGTAGCCGGCCATGTGCGCGAGGAACCGCCCGCAGGCCTTGGCGGCCTCGAAGGCGTCGGGTGCGTCGCGCGGCTCGAGCAGGCACTCGCTGTCCTCGATGAACTCGAAGCAGCGCCACGGTCCCGCGCGTTCGGGCGAGTCGTCCTCGAGCCAGGCCGCGCCGTCCGTCGTGCGGACCAGGTGCAGCGCGCGGCGCTCCTGATCGGTGCTGCCGGCCAGGTGTCCGGACAGGTAGTCGGTGACCGCGACCACGTTGTCCATCACGAGCTCGGGGCGCGTGAAGACCTGGGTGTTGATGCGCTGAAGGAGGTAGCGCCGCGCGTCCGTCGTGACGACGAACGAGCTGTTGATGTGGCCGCCGGGCTGCGGCGCCGTTCCGACGACGTCCCCCGTGAGCGCGAAGCGAGCGGCGATGGGCGCGGGGTCGGTCATGCGAGGTTCAGCAGTACGGTGCCAGGCACGCGGCTGTCGCTGCCGGCGCAACAGCGCTGCGACACGAAACGGCGTTGCGCCGGCAGCGACAGCCGTGTGCCTGGCACCGTACTGCTGAACGCTCAGCGAGCGTAGGCCCGGCGCGCGAACAAGAGCGTGAGGAACGGCAGCATGTTCGTCTTGTTCGGGATCAGGCTGAAGATCCGGAACAGGCGCTTGGGATTCAGGTAGAAGCGCCGGTAGGCCTTCTTGCGCAGCTTGAAGATCTGGTCCTCGGACACCTCGCTGAGGTTGATCTCGGACTGGTACGGCTCGTAGGTGCTCCAGTCGCTCGGCAGGTCGAAGCCCGCGTGCTCGACCTGCTTGAACAGCTCGGTGCCCTTGAAGGGGATGACGCGGAAGAACGCGGCCGTGTGGAACGACGAGCTCGCGGCCCAGTCGATCGTGGCCTCCATCTCCTCCTCGGTCTCCGTCGGGAAGCCGAGCATGAAGGCGCCGTGCACCATCACGCCCTGCTTGGCCGTGAAGTCGACGATGTGGCGCACCTTGTCGATCTTCAGGTTCTTCTTCATCACCTTCTGGATGCGCGGCACGGCCGATTCGACGGCGATCATGCAGCGGTACATCCCGGCCTTCTTGAGCAGGACGACCAGTTCCTCGTCGAGGATGTCGCCGCGGAAGCCGTTCGGGAAGGTGAGCTTGATCTTCCAGCCCGCGTCGATGATCCCGCGCGCGACCGTCTTCGCCCGCTCCGGCTTGAAGTTGAAGATGTCGTCCATGAAGACGAACTCCTTCACGCCGTACTCCTCGACGAGCAGCTTCATCTCCGCCAGCACGTTCTCCGCGGAGCGCTCGCGGAAGACCTTGCCGTAGGAGTTGTGGCAGTAGGTGCAGCGCCAGGGGCAGGCGCGCGACGAGAACATCGTCGCGAACTCCTTGTGCGCGTAGATGACGCCGCCGCGCGGGACCGTGTGGTACTTGGCGTGGTCGACCAGGTCCCAGGCGGGGAAGGGGAGCTCGTCCAGGTCGCGCGGGGGCGAGCGGTCGGGCTCGTGGTGGACCTCGCCCTCGGCGTCGCGCCAGGACAGGCCCTCGCACTCGGTCCAGTCGGTGCGGCCCTCGGTCAGTCCGTCGAGCACGTCGGCGAAGGTCATCTCGCCCTCGCCGCGAACGACGAAGTCCACGGCCTCGTCCTCCATGACGTCGTCGGCGGCGACGCTCGGGTGCGGCCCGCCGCAGACGACCTTCGCGTCGGGCAGGCGCTCGCGGACGAGCTTCGCGAGCTCGTGCATGCAGCCCGCCTCGTAGGTCATCGCCGACAGGCCGACGACGTCGGGTGCGAGCTTCTCGAGCTCCTCCACGCAGCGCTGCGGCGTCCAGTCCTCGACCTTCATGTCGAGGATGTGGACGTCCGCGTGGCCGCGCTCGCGCGCGACCGAGGCGATCATCATCACGCCCAGCGGGTGGACGTGGGTGAACTGCGTGTAGGGGTGGTAGGTCTGTACGAGGACGGTTCGAACCATGATCGGCTGGATTGTAGCCCGGCGCGTGGCTCGATCGCGGCCGCGGTGCGGAGCGCGTCGCGAGCCGTGCGCGCTCCATTCACGCGTCCACGGTCCGGTTTCGGGCTGTCCCGATGGCTCCCGAGCGCGCGCGGAGCCGGGTGTGCCCGGGGCGGCGCGACGGCGTCGCTCGCGCGGGTACGATTCACCGCGGAAGGTGCGAACCTCGCGGCCCCTGGTCGCGTCGCCTCTCCCGTCCCCGTCCGACCCCCGCTCCTCCGACCACCTCACGAACTTGGCACGCGTCGCCTTCATCGTCACCACCTGCCACGAGTTCGAGGGCATCAAGGTCCTCTCGTCCGTGCTCAAGCAGCACGGCCACGAGTGCGACTGCTTCATCACCTCGGAGGAGCCCGACTTCCACGGCGCGGTGCGCGACTACGCGCCCGACGTGCTCGGGATCTACGCGACGACCGGTCAGGAGGCCTGGGCCTACCGCCACATCGAGGCGTGGAAGAAGGAGCTGCCGCACCTGAAGACGGTGATGGGCGGCCCGCACCCGTCGTTCGACCCGGGCAACCTGCGCGACGAGGAGCACATCGACGCGATCATCAAGGCCGAGGCCGAGTACGCGATGCTCGACCTGGTCAACGCGTGGGAGGGGAACAACTCGATCGAGCTGATCCCGAACGTCGGCTTCCTCCGCGACGGCGAGCCGTGGGTCAATCCGATCCGGCCGGTCATCCACGACCTGGACACGCTGCCGTTCCCCGACGTCGACGTCTTCTACAAGTACCCGTTCCTCGCCAACAAGCGGGTCATGCAGGTCCACGCGAGCCGCGGCTGCCAGAACAGCTGCACCTACTGCTCGGTCGGCCTGATGAAGAAGGAGTGGATCAGCGGCAAGAAGGGCGAGCGCTTCAACCGCACGAAGTCGGTGGACTACCTGGTCGAGGAGATGAACGACATCCTCGCCCGCTTCCCGAACTTCCGGATGGTCAACTTCGGTGACGCCGCACTCAACATGGAGAGCGGCTGGATCCAGGAGTTCGCCGAGAAGTGGCCCGAGAAGGTCGGCCTGCCGTTCGCGTGCAACGTGAACATCAACTACCTCGACGAGGACGACATCGAGGCGATGGCGCGCGCCGGCTGCGTGTCGGTGCAGTTCGGCCTCGAGTCGGGCTCCGAGGACGTGCGCCTCAAGGTCTACAAGAAGGGCTACACCGACAAGGTCGTGTACGGCATCCCGCAGCTCCTGCGGAAGCACAAGATCACCTACCGCACGAACAACATCATGGGTTCGCCGGCGGAGACGCTGGACGACATGTTCAACACCGTGCGCACGAACCGTGCGATCAAGCCGAACGGCTGCACGGTGCTGATCTACCGCCCGTTCCGCTCGACCGAACTCGGGCGCGAGGACTTCGAGAAGGAGCGCGTCGACTTCGACCGCGACATCGGTCCGTCGATCCAGAACGACAGCCAGATGAAGCGCGAGGACGTGGAGGAGGTGGTCAACCTCCAGAAGCTCTTCAACGTCGCGGTCTACCTGCCCTTCGGCCTGCCGCTGGTGAAGGCGCTCATCAAGCTGCCGCGCAACCCGCTGTTCGACTGGACGCTGCTCGCGTTCCTCTGGTACCAGCACGCGGTCGTGTCGGGGTACGGCATGGTCGACGACTTCAAGCTGGGCCTGAAGAACATCGGTCAGATCTTCGGCAAGAAGTCGGGTGGCATGCACACCTACGGCGAGAAGCAGAAGAACCAGTTCCTCGACACGATGGACACGGGGCAGGACGCGGCGATCTGAGCCATCGCGCGCAGCGCGACCGCGCCGTCGCGCTCCGCAGCCCGCGCACGAAGAGGGGCCGTCGCCTGGCGACGGCCCCTCTTCGTGTTCAGCGCCATGCGGCACCGTACGGACGGCACCGCACGGAACGCCCAAGCCCCCCGCCGCGGGGGCGTTGGTAGGGTCGCGCCGCCGCCCGGAGGGTTCCGGGCTCCTCGCCGCACCGGACGACCCCCGCGCCACCATGCTCAGCACCACCGTCAGTCTCCTCGTCAGCCTCGCCGTCCCCGCGCTCGGGCCCCAGGAGGCCGGCGGCGCGTCCCCGCTCGACAGCCGCATCGCGTCCGTCGACGTCTACCCGAACACCGCGCTCGTCACGCGCGCGGGCCAGGTGCCCGCCGGCGACGGGCGCTTCGTGGTGCGCGGCCTGCCCGGGACCGCCGACGCGGACTCGGTGACCCTGCGCGCGCCGGGCTCGGAGATCGTCCGCCTCGAGGTGCAGGAGCGCTTCGAGAAGTCGGTGCCCGCGGACGAGATCGCCGCTGCCACCGCGCGCCTCGAGGAGGTCGAGCGCGAGCTGGGCGTCCTGCGCGACGAGCTCGAGCTGCTCGAGCTGTTGCGCGGGCACTACGCGAAGCTCCTCGGCGAGCAGGCGCAGGGCGACGCGGCCGCCGCGATGACGGCCGACGAACGCCTCCAGTCGGTCGCGTTCGTCCGTGAACAGCTGACGCAGCTGGCCGGCGAGCGACGCACGGTTCGCGAGCGCATGGACGAACTGGCAGCCGAACGCGACCGGCTCGCCGCCGACATCGGTCGCTGGCAGCGCGGCGAGACCACGCGCGTGCGCGACGTGGTGTTCGAGCTGATCGACACCGACGGCGACGCGGACCCGTTCGAACTCGACTACCTGGTGAGCGGCGCGCACTGGGAGCCGTACTACGACGTGCGCGCCGACGCCGATCTGTCCGGCGTCGACCTCG
>Ga0180435_10000707_pt1 | contig 35274 bp, 23 predicted proteins | sample SS_ome_3_FD_132467 | JGI IMG/M metagenome (GOLD analysis project Ga0180435, IMG submission 132467) | Hypersaline lake sediment archaeal communities from the Salton Sea, California, USA - SS_3_S_1 metaG | ecosystem: Environmental > Aquatic > Non-marine Saline and Alkaline > Hypersaline >... | reverse complement strand
CCCCCCGCACAGCATAACTCTCATCAGCAAGAATCAATTCGGACATTCACACACCTTCCAATAACCAGGCTCAAGCCGTAGCCGTAACAGAACCGCCGCCGTTTGCCGTTGTCGCCGTTGCCGTTAGATTTCCGTGTCTTCCGTGCTTTCCGTGGTTAGAAAAAAAGCCGTCGCCGTTAGCCGTTGACATATTCGATCGTCAGTGGTTATCCGTCACCTTACCAGTTCTTCGAACTTGAACCCAGGCGGGATTCCCCAGACCGGTTTTGTCGGCAGACCCTTGGCCTGCTTGTCCAACTCGGTGTCGGCGCCCCAGTAGACGCTGTTGCCGTCGAGCCAGAGCGTTATGCGGCCCATTTCCTCCTTCGTCAGCTTGACTTCCTTCTTGTGCTTTTCGTCGGTGGTCAGGTGCTTGTAGAGCTTCGAGGCCAGCGCCCCGTTCTTGCCCGGCAGCGAGTAGCTGATCTTGTTCAGGCGAATGCCGCCGTTGCCGCCGTGCCGCGTCCAGGCGTATTTGCCGAGCGTGTTGTACGCCGGTGAGAATTTGGTTTCGGTAGAGCCTTCCAGCGAGGGCGCTTTGTTCTCCTTCTTGTGGCACGGGGTGCACTTCTTGTCGAGCACCGGCTGGACCAGCCGAATGAACGACAGCGGATACGAACCGGTCACGCCGCGAGTGATCTCAGACGGACCTCGTTTCAGGGCGATCGCGGCGCTGGGGCTGGATTTCCTGGACGACATGGTGTTCTTCTCTTCGTGACAGCCTATGCAACTGAGCGTCTCGCCGGGGTGAACGTAAGTGGCGCTTCGCATGGTCTGGATGCACAGTCCGCGATCGTCGAGCGCCTGCATGTAGAAGTTGACTCCCACGGGAACCTTGAAGTGGGCGCTGCCGTCTTTTTCGACCGGAACGGTTCCCAGCACTCCGCGAGCCAGAGACTGCCTGCCGATGCCGATTCTCGGCCTGTCGGCGTTCTGCGTGGATTTGGGGAATATGCTGATCAGACGAAGGTGGGTGATCTTCGTGCCCTTTTCGAACGGGAATTCGGCTTCGTAGACGTTGTTGACGGTTACAGTCCCCCATTTCGGATCGGCCGGCGGACCCATCAGCTTGATGTCTTCGCGGGCCTGGCGCGTTCGCGACGGGATGATCGGCGGGCGCTTGCGGGCGATCAGCGGAATCGGGTCGAGGCAGGAGATGCCCTTGGCTTCATGGAGGTATATCTTGTTGCCGAACGCGTCGAGCAGGTAAATTCCGAGTTGCTTGGCGCCCGGTTTGTAAACGGTGATGTAGAAGTCCTCGCTCAACGGCCAGGGCGTGGCGTAGATCTTCTTGCCGCCCTCGGCCTCGGGGAACGGGTTCTCCGGCGTGATGCGCTTGAGCTGCGACATCTTCCGGTCGTCCTTCTTGCGGATGTCGATCATGACCAGCGAGCCGTACGCACGATCGTGATGCCCCGCTGCAACTGAAATGTACTTGTGCGAACCGGGAACTGCGCGGTTCGACATTTCCATCCAAGGCCGATCGTTTCGCCGGATCGGATAGTTGCCGTGATAGCTGCGCGGGTCGCGTCCGTCGGGGTACGTGTGCCAGATGTGATGGGCCACGTTCGTGTCGCGGTCGACGTAGTCCCAGCGCGTGTAGATGATCATCCCGTTGTTGTCGATGCTCGGGTGCCACTCGTTTGTCTCGAAGTAGCTGATCGGGATAATGTCCTCGCCGTTCGGCAGCATGGTGTGGAGCGTGTACGTCGGCACCCGGCGTCCGTGGCAGCGACCGAGCCCGCCGATCCGCTCGGAGATAAACAGGATGCGCCCGTTGGGCATGAAGCACGGATCGAAGTCGTTCCAAACCCCGGTGGTCAACTGCGTGAGATTCCTTATCCCCGCTGACGCATTGTTCGGGTCGATGTCGCACTTGAAGATATGGAACACGCCCTCGGGGCTCCAGCCCTTGCGCCCGGCCTCGGACATCGCAAAGAGCATCTGCTTGGCGTCGTATCCCACATCCAGCGAGATCATGGCTCCGCTTAGCTCCTTGCCGTCGAGATGGCCGCCCTTGACCTTCACGCCCTTCAGCAGCGGAGTCTCCTTCGCCGAATCGGAAAAAACGTTCTCCAGGAGATACAGACCCTGTCCGGGTTTGTTCTTGTGTCCGAAATACTGATCGCACATGTGCCCGTAGGTCGACATGTTCTGCTTGAGGAACACCAGCTTGTCGAAGTTAAGCAGCGGGTTCTTGAAGGCGATCCTGCGCCGCAGTGCGGCGATCGCGCGGAAGTGCTTCTTCGCGTCGTCGGCGAATTTCCCGGCCTTGTCGCCCGCCTCGAACGCCGCCAATTCCTTCAGTTCCGAGTCGAGCTTCGGACCGTTCTTCATCGCCTGGATCGCTTCGGCGAGTTTGCGCGTGCGCCGCAGGATAACGTCGATCGGCGTCTTGTCGCTCTTGAGGATCAGAGCCGATTCGTTGAAGACCTCCTCGGCGATCCGACCGGTGAATCTCCCCACGTTCTTGATGTTGCTCTGAAGCACGTCGAAGTCGGTCGCGGCGTATTCGTCAGGGGTCATTCCGACCGCAACGGGCGAAAGATATGCGGACAATACCAACGTAACTGACATGATGAACAAATAAGATCGCATGTTTCTGCTCCTATATGTTAATGGGCGTATGGGACCTCCGCCAACTGACGCAGCCCTTGGATGGATTATATCCTACGAGAAGCCTCGGGTAAACGGAATCCGTGTTCGGAATTGGAACCTCCATGGCGCTCGACAAACGAAGGTATTCCAGCTTGAATTGACGCCCCCGGCGCCCGCACCGGCCTGACTGAACCGAAGCAGACCTCTATCGCACTAGTCGTCCCATGAAATCACTTCAGTTTTCGGTATGCGAGCGTCAAACAGTTCCCTTATTTTGGTCGGCGTCAGGGCTCTGTTCTTCATGATGAAGGCCTCGTCGACGGCTCCGGACCATTGACGCTGGCCTGGTATGTATGGGCAGTCGCCAATCCAGACCTCAACGTTTGCGGCGTCATTGATGTCTTCATTAAGAACGTTCTCCAACGTCCCGTCCAGTTCGCCATTGAGGTAGATCCGCATTCTATGGGTGTCTCTGTTATACACGCATACGACAAAGAACCACTGCCCCAATTGCACCGGCGTATCGCCAGTGACTGTCGTCAGTGTATTCTTCAACTTCAGGTCGAACCGCAACTTGCGGGCGTCCGTACAGCTCAGTTGCCAGCGCCTTTCGTAGATGTCGGTCCCCGACGAGCGTGATATCAGCCTGGGGTTTGAATCGGCCCACCCGTCGGCCCGGGCCCAGCAGCCGAACGTAAGGCGGGCACCGCTCAAATCGCCAATCTCTCCGAGATTAACGTAATCATTGTTCCCGTTGAATTCGGCGGCAGTGTCGACGTCTCCCAATAACGCTCCGTCGACCTCTCGCGTCACGCCGTTTACATAGGTTCCATTGTGCAGCCCCCGGGCGTCGACCGCAGTCAATCCCGAATCCCCCAGGCGCCACCAATACGTCGGAGCGATATCATCGATCATCTTTTGTGCATAGTCGCTGGTCAGCCTGACAGTCATCGCTACAGTCTGCGAAATGCCGCCCTCCGTGCCGGTTGCGACGATCTTGTAGTCGTTCGGAGTCGGCGTTGGCGTGATGTGGAACACGTACCCTCCATCCCCGGCGTCAATGTGGTATGGGCCGTTAGGAGCCGCGGCTGAGCCCAGCGGCAAAGCGCCGGTCTGAAGAGCACACAGCCCGTGCTGCAGACCCGATTCTGCGAGATATCGCGCCTTCGAGGCTAGCATGAGATTGCCCGTGGAAGCCGTCTTGACCTGGGTGCCGTAGATGTAGCTTATCCCAACCACCGAAGCGGCGGCAATCAACATCAGCACCATAAGGAGTGCAAATCCGCCGACTCGACGCCGGGTTACGGTCAATGCGTCCAGAATCATGGCGCCCCCATGCCGGCCCTGTTTTCCATGTCCTGCGAAGTTCACGTAGTATGCATCGACCAACCCCACATCTCTGATAATTAACTATCCCGTTTTTTTCGTCAATTCTAGTAAGAATCGTCGCCAATCCGACTGTTTCGTCTGATGCGAACGCCTGGAGCCGCCGCGGTCTACTTGTTGCGCGGGACGGCAATTGCAGCTTTGGCTCGCTCGACGGAAATGTCGAGTGACCGGAATCATTTGGACAGGTCCCGCTCCGCCGCTGCGCTCAGGACCGCCACTGATTCGCGGGCGGTGCGGCGTTTGATTTTCTTCGGATCGGCAAGCCTTCGCCTGGCCTTGAAGCAGCGGGCCAGGATGTCGGGGTTTTCCTTGCGGAGCCGCTCCCAAATCCACATGGGCTTGGCCATCATCACCGAGTGCGGTTCATACGAATCTCCTGAATAGCGGCCAAACGTCTATTCTATCAGGATGATGTCGGTAAGACCAAGGTCAACCGAGAACGTGACTGTGTGGGGATACTGCCGCAGCGACGAAGCGGAGCCCGCAGCGGCGGAGGCGAACTTCAGCGGTCCGGACTCGACCGACTTTACGCTCACCGGCTTGCGCGGATTCGGGATCCGCACAGTCACTTTGAGCCCCTTGATCGGCTTGTACGTGAAGTTCGCCAGGACGAGCGCCGTACCGGCCCTGGCGTCGTAGAGACCGGCTTCGACTACCGGATGCGAGAGCTCGACCAACTGCGGAGCCTTCGCATCGACCGCTGCGCTGTTGATGAACTTTCGCTGGGCGGCGGGCCAGCTTTCCTTGAGTTCGGCGGGAACGAATCTCGCGTCTTTGGCGTACGATATCGCCGGGCACGTGGCGGTGTAGATCGCTTTGCCGCGTCCGAAGAACCCCCGCACGACCGCCGGCGAACCGTCTGCGAACTTGCCGGTGACCTTCGTAGTCGGACCCGGACGGACGGGTATCTTCACGCCGATGGCGCCGAACGAAACCTTCGAATCGGTTTGCACGTTGTCGATGAACTTCAGAGCGTTCAGGGCGCCGCGGATGTGATATCGCCCCGGCTGCACGGTCATTTTGCCGCTTGGCGCAATGCCGAAGACCTTCGAGAGCCCTTCGACCGGCTCGCCGAATTCGTTTCGACTGCCGGCGGCGCATGAACCGTAAAGGCTCCCGCCGCCGACGACCCAGCCCTTGATCCTCTCGACCGCGGCGCTGCTTACGCACGGATCGGTCACGTAGAGCACGTCATACTCAGCCAGCCGACCGGCGGCGATGTCCTCTTCGGTGAGCATGTCCACGAGATACTGATCGTGGATCAGCGAAAGGTACGTCACGCGCCGCTCGAGCATGTGGATGTATCCGAAAGGCTGCCACAGGTCCGACGAAATGCTGTACAGCAGCGCCGCTTTCGTGCGGCGCTGGGAGCCGGGAGCGATTATGTGTTCGGCGTCAGCCAGTTGACGCGTGACTTTCGCCACTCCGTCGTAGGCGCTGCGGAGATCGGACCAGTAGTTTTCGGTGCTGGTGGCCGTCGGGCCGTAGGTCCAGTAGAAGAAATGTTTCGCGCCCTGGCACAGAGCCGAAGCGCTCTTGAGCCTGAGGTTCGTCTCGTCGCTGGGCGTGATCCACGCGATCGTCGGAATCGCCTCGTGTCGTGCGCGACTGCCGCTGCGGAAAATCGCGGCCTGGAAGCCCATCAGTTGGAAACCCTCCCAGGTCGCGTTTGGGCCGAACATGTACTGCAGGCCCATCCAGTCTTCGATCCCGATCAGATCGACCGCGGCGCTGCGAGCGATGTCGAACCAGTCGGTAGCCAGCGGATTGCCGCCCCAGGTCGGGTTCGGCGTCATGCCCATGCCGAGCCCTGTGCCGGAGAAATACGGATGGTCCGCCACGAGCGTCGAGGTCAGAAGATCCTTTCCGAAGTGCTTGTGGACCGCGTCGGAGTTCCATTTCAACCGCTCGGTCGCCGCCTGCTGTCGGAAGCGGGACGTGAAGTAAAACAGGCGACGTGCGGCGGGCTCGTTGACCTTCATCGCCGCGGCCAGCGCCTGCGGCGTTTCGAGCGGAACAACCTCGCCAAGCTTGCTTACGCCGAGGATCTTCGGCGATATGTTTTTGATCGAAAGCCATTTGTGAAAATGCGCCAACGCCTGGGAGTTGTTTTCGATCCGCGGGCGGCAGACGATTTCGTCAGAGAAACCGAACGGAACGCCAGGGGCGAATTTCTCCTTGCTGCGCTGGGCCTGGTTCTTTATCGACTCGTTGATCTGCTGGCGCGAAGCCGCCGGTCCCAGCAGGACTCGATGCGTGTGGGCCGGTCTCCGCAGTGCGAACTTCTCGCTCACTTCCGGCCGCTGATTGCCGACTACGTTGAACCCCAGCAGCCAGAGGACCTCGGCCTCCTTGAGATTCAGTTCGGGCCTTTGCGGCAACCAGAAACTGGTCTGGATGATGTGATTCTTCGGCGAGAAACGTTTTCCGCCGGTGGCTTTTTTCGCCCAGGCCAGGCGGCGGTTGGTCATCTGCGAGGCGGTCTCGTAGCTGTCGGCGTCGGCCTTGGGATCCGGCGAGATCAGAAAGCTCGTCAGCGAGCCGGTGTACGATTCGGTAAGTCGCTTGACGATGGCATCGACCGATGGTTTCGTCGCGATCTCGATCACAACGCTGCGCTTGCCTGACGGCGCATCGCTCAGAAAGTCGACCGTCGCGTTTGGGAACTCGGCCACGCCGCCGGAGCGATTCATCCGCCCGTGAAAACGCTTGCCGGCGAACCTGGCGAAATCAAACCACGGTGAGAACTTGCCGGAGGCGATTCGCAGCGACTTATCCTTATCCGCCCCCGCCGGCCAGACGGCCTTGGGCAGATACCACGGGGACTTGTGGATGTATCCGCCGAGTCGAACGAACCAGACGGTCTTCGCCGGCTCGGTTAGCTTGAAGCGAACATAAACGCCGTCTGCGGCGCGGGCGGGATTCGTCAACGCCAGGAGAATAACGGCAAGAACGACAGACGACAAACGGCGAAACCGTCGCTCCGCGACAAGTGATAGCGGCGAGAGCTCGCCGCACTCCAGAACACACATGTCGTTATCCATGTCTCTGTAGTCCTTTGAATTTGTATGTCTCCCTGCGGTGGTGTCGTAGGGCGCACGGGTATTTCGCAAACTGCTATTCATGCCGCAGAGACTCGATGGGGTCCATGTGAGCTGCTCGATACGCCGGATACAGGCCGAACGTGATCCCGACTGCGGCGCTGATGCCGAAGGCCATTATCAGCGATTGGCCGGTGATGACAGTGGGCATGTCTCCAAAGCGGGTGACCATGACAGGCACGATCAGGCCCAGGGCGATGCCCAGCAGGCCTCCGGTCAACGTCAGCAGGAGCGTCTCGGAGAGGAACTGGATGATGATGTCGCGCCGCCGCGCGCCCAGCGCCCGGCGGATGCCGATCTCGCGCGTCCGCTCGCTGACTGTGGCCAACATGATGTTCATGATGCCAATGCCGCCGACCAGCAGGGAGATCGCCGCTATCGAGCCGAGGACTATGTTGAATATCCGCTTTGTCCTCGCCGCCTGGCGCAGCAGCTCCAGGGGAACAATAATCTGGTAGTCCTTCTTCTTGTGGAAGCGGCGCAGCAGAGCGTCCAGCGCGTCGCGGATGAGCAGAACCGATTCGGTGGAGTCGACCTTGACGGTGACCTCCTCCAGCTCCACGCGCTCGCGACTGCTCTCGAAGCAGGTCTTGAACGTCGACAGGGGAACGTAGATGTTTCCAACCGCCGCGTCGCCGGCGCCGCCTTTGGGCTTCATGCGTGCGGCGTCCCGGCCGGCGGGACCCGATGGGTCCGAGGCGGTGACAAGCCCGACGACGGTGAAGTATTCGCCCTTGAGCTTGATATTCGTGTCCAGCGGATAGTCGACGGCGAACAGTTGGTCGACGACCTGCTGATCGACGACAGCAACCTTCTGCTGCCGCTTTTCGTCCATAGCCGCAAGGAACCGCCCCAGGATCAGGTGCGTGGGATGGGCCTGGCCGTACCAGGGGGCGGTGCCGATCACCTGGGCGGTCACCGCGCGGTTGCGGTACGTCGTCTGGAGCGTTATCAAACGCTTGGGGACAACCTCCACGACGTGCGGAACAGTGTCGCGAATGCGTTTCACGTCTGTATAGTTCAGGCCGTACGTGAAATACCTGTTGGTATTGGTCTGAGCCGTGCCGGTCTGGGCGGGTCTTATGCTCTTGATGATGATGTTCTGGGATCCGAGGCGGGCGATCTGCTCTTGTGCATCCTGTCCGGCCCCCTCGCCGATGGCGAGCATAGCCACCACCGAACAGACTCCGAAGACGATGCCCAGCGCCGTCAGCGTCGACCGCAACCGATGCATCCAGAGGCTCTTGGCCCCGAGCTTAACCGTTCTTTTCAGTCTAAGCAGGAACATTCGTCACAGTAGCCGGCAGTTAGTGGTCGTGGACTTCGATTCGTTCGATCCGGCCGTCGAGTACGTGAAAAACGCGTTGGGCGCGACGGCTGACGTCGTCGTCGTGCGTGACGATCACCAGCGTCTTGCCCCGCCGGTGGAGATCGTCGAGCAGGTCGAGAATCTCCTTGCCGCTTTTCGAGTCAAGATTGCCCGTCGGTTCGTCGCCCAGGATAATCAGCGGGTCATTAGCCAGCGCCCGGGCGACGGCGACGCGCTGCTGCTGGCCGCCGCTGAGTTCCGTCGTGCGGTGGCCCAGCCGGTCGCTCAGGCCGACAGTCTCGGCCAGTTCGCGGGCGCGGGCTTCGCTGGCCGACTCGGAAAAGTTCTGGTAGATCATCGGCACTTCGATGTTCTCGATGATATTCAACTGGTGGATCAGATTATACGACTGGAAGATAAAGCCGATCTTCGCCCCGCGGATGGCCGACAGTTCGTCGTCGTCCACCAGAGAGACGTCCTGACCGCCGAGAAAGTACTTGCCGGTTGTCGGCCTGTCGAGGCATCCCAGAAGATTCAGCAGCGTACTCTTGCCCGATCCGCTGGGACCCATGATCGCGATGTACTCGCCCTGTCGGATCGAGACGCTCACGTCGCGCAGGACCGTCAGTTCCGACGGGCCCATCCGGTAGGTCTTGCAGAGACTCTCGGTCCGCACTATCGCCCCATCCGCAACGGCGGGCGGGGCGCTTGTCAAACCGGAGGATTGCGCGGAATCGGGAATGGTCATGATTCGTTGGCCGGCTTGCCCGCGGGCTTCCCGGCTGGCTTCTTCGTGTCCTTACCCTTGGCCAGGGGCTTGGATTCCGACGGCTCGGACGATTTGTCGGCCTCGTCGGCTTCGTCGTCCATCACCTCGTCGAGTCTCGGCGGGATCAGAGACACCACTTCGCCCTCGGACAGTCCGGACTTGATCTCCACGAAACTGTCATTGTACTGACCGGTCTCGACAAATCGCTCCTCCAGACCCGAAGGGGTCACGAGGTAGCAGGTCTTCGAGCCGTTGCGGCTGGCGACCGACTGCAGCGGAACGCACAGGACGTCATCCAGTTCGTCGATGACGATCTCGATCTTTGCCGACATGCCCGGCCTCAGAACGTGGTCGCGTCCGTCGATCGACACGTGAGTCGTGTAGACTTTCAGGCCGGTGTTGGCCCAGCGACTCTGGGCGTCGGGCAGCGGCGAAACAGTCTCCACCTTGCCGGAGAACACGCTGTCGGGGAACGGATCGGCCGTCACGCGAACCGTCAGGCCCGGGTGAACTTTTTCGATCCACGACTCGTGGACCCGCACCACGCCGGCGACCTCGCTGGAATTCGGGATGGTGATCATCTTCTGGCCCTTGTGGACGATATCGCCGATTTCGATCGGATCGCGCTCCCGGGCCTCATAGTTCATGCTCGTGCTGTAGATCACCAGCCCCGCAGTCGTTGCGCGTATGGTGCACGCGGCCAGTTGGGCCTCGAGCTTCTCGAGCTGTTCCTTCTGAAGCGCGTAGGTGGCCTTGGCGCTGTCGAGCGTGGCCTGGGCCTGGGCCAGCTTCGATCGAACGCTCGCACGGGTCCGATCGAGCGCCCGATTGGCCTCCTGGCACTCACTGAAGAGTTTCTCGATCTCCTTGGCCAGGTCGTACCGCATGAACAGCGCCATGGCGGTCTCGGCCTGCTGGACGTCTATCTCGGATCGCTGTCGGGACAGTTCGTCGCTCTCGAGTTCCGAGGACGCGACGTATTCCTTGTCGTGCAGTCGCTTCGTGCCGCGCAGGCGGTTGTCGTCCCTCTTGAGCATGCCCTTGGCGAGTTTGATATTGGACTCGAGCACGCGCTTGGCCTGCAGAGCCGCCCCGCCCCACTTGGGGCTGTCGGGGTCCTTGACCAACTCTCTGACGAAGTCGACCAGGAGTTGCTCGACTTTGCCGGGGGAGTCCTCGGCGCGCTTGATCAGATCGCCCGCCAGTTCCTCCGAGAGGTACTTGGCGAGATCCATCCGGGCGAATTTCACCGACAGCAGGGCCGCCTGAACGTCCGACTCGTTCTGGTTCTTCTGGATCGCCAGGGCCTCGGTCGCTCCGGTGAATTCGGCCTCGGCGGCGGCGAATGTGATCTTCTGCTTGGTGTAGTACTCCTGCAGTTCCGACGTGTCGAGTTGGACCAGGATGCGGCCTTTCTTCACGTCCTCGGGCGAGATGTACGTCCCCTCACGGACTATCTCCACAATCGAGGGCCTGCCCTCGACTTCGCAGACGTAATCGGTATAGGACCGGGCCTGGATCTCGCCGGCCTGGATGACGCTGATCGGCAGGTCGCGCCGCTGGACGACGTAGACCGCACGCGTCTCGGCTCCGTTGTCCTCGGAGCCGGTCAACCCCCAGCCCCATATCGACACAGCCGCCAAGCCGCCGACCAGGACAACGCCGACGACTATCATGACCGGCTTACTCCGGAATATGCCGCCTTTCCTTGCCATAATGCTTCTTTGAGCCCGCTGGGGGCGATCAGTCCTTACTTAGTTCATTCTCCGCCGGCCGGGTTGTCGGCGTCGGCGATTCGGCTTCGTCAGCCGCACGCCGCAGGGCCTTGGCGCCGGATGTTCGCCACATGCCGTCGGGGCGAACACTCAGCATACCTATGTCGCGGTGGAATCGCAACGAGGCCAGCGTAAACTCCACCAGCGCGTCGGTCTTGGCGTTCTGGGCCTCCAGCAGGTCCTCCTGGGCGTCAAGGTAGTTTCGCGTTGTGGCCCGACCCTCCTGGAGCAGGATCAACTGCATGTCCACGCGTTTTTCGGCGAGTTTCAGGCTGGTCTGCTGGATCTTGTAGCTCTTGTGCGCCTCGAGCAGGTCGCGGTGGGCCTGGCGAACGTCGAGGCGCACCTTGTCGGCGTGCTCTTCGTACTTCCTCTTGCTGTCGACCAGCGTGATGATCGACTGGCGGTAGACGTTCCGTTCGCTCTTGCGATCCAGCGGCAGGTCCGCCTCGAGCCCCACGCCGTACATCCCTTTGCCCCACCTCATGCGGGCGAAATCTCTTGGGTCCGTCGAGGGGATCTCCGCACGGGCGGCGAGGTTCAGTTCGGCTCGCAGGGCGTCGGCGGCCACGGCGACCTTGCGGTCGGCGTCGTCCACCGCGTCGCGCGTGTTGCTCAGGTCCAGGCGGAGCTTCAGCCCGGCGTCAACAGCCGACGCGAGCACGATCTTCGGCTCGGCGACCCCCCGGGTCTCGAGCGCCTTGAGCTCGGCTCCGTCCAGCGTAATGTCGGCGTCGGCGGGCAGGGCCAGGCGAACCTTGAACTGGTCGAGCGCCGCCTGGTGCGCCTGGCGGGAGCGGTTGTATCGTTCCTGCGACTGCAGGACCGATTGGCGGACCTCGCCGGCCTGGAATCGCGGGACGCGTCCGGTGTCGGCCATCATCTCGACGCGGCGCTGGTTGGCCAGCAGGTTCTCGTAGTTGAGCTTGTCGTTCTCCACCCGGTCCAGGGCCTGCAGAACTCCGAAGTAGTCGGTGACGATCGAGACGACGAACGTCTTGCGAAAGCGGTTGAACGAGCGGATCTGGTAGAACGTGTCCCGCTCGGCCTGGGTGAGATTCTCCTGGACGACTTTGCGGCCGAAGCCTCGCAGAAGGGGCTGGGTCACGCTGGCGCCCAGGACAGTCGCCAGCGAACTGCCCGGATCGCCGGTGAGGAACTCCAGCCAGTTCATCGCTATGTTCACACCGACCTGCGCCCCGTCGGCCAGTGTCTGGTTGACCGCCGCGGCGGCCGATCCGCCAACGGACTCGCCGTCGGCGTCGCGATTGTACTCGCCCCCGAACGTCGCCGCCCATCGCCTGGCGAACCGGTGACGCTCCAATGTCAGCTCCAGCGCGCGGGAGTAGAGCAGCTCCTTCTGGCGCTGATAGCCGCGGTTTCGCTTCGTGGCGATCGCCACCGCGCGGGCGAGGCTGACTCGACCGGTGACGGGAGGCGCTTTGGCCGCGTCGGGAGCCTCCAGCGTGAAGTCAACCTTCGGCCCGAGTTCGGGACCCCACTTCTCGTCGATGATGCCGTAGGTCTCGTCGTCGGCCTGCTTGAAATACTGCAGGGGATTCATGCATCCGGCCGTCATCGACGCGGCAAGGCACAGCGCCCGCAGCCAGCCGCCTGCGTGCCCGGGAAGTCCCGTCCTGCCTGCACGTCGTAGTCTCATCGCACTAAGTCCATCCAGTCTGGTTTGCCGGGTCCGCCCGACTGCGTCGTCAACGGAAAGACCGCATATCCCGACGGACCCGAAACCGCCGCCGGAAAGACTTTGGAGGATACGCAAGCAGTCTTCGAGTGTCAAGCTCCGCCGCGCGAAGGGGGCGGATGAGTGTGCGACACGGAGCCTCAGAGGCTCAGAGAACGACGCCATAACCTCACTGTTCAATCTGGATTTCCCCAAGGGCGATTAGGGCTGCGACCTTCGCAACACCTTCTCAGCTTCATAGCTGTGAAGGTGAATCTCTATAAGTCGTACTACTTTTACTACTCAAGTATTTCGAGCGGTGGTATGGCGGCGTAACTCGCTGGATGCAAGCCTGTTACCGCCACAGGCCCATGCGCGTTGGCCAGGCGTCCCCGCCTCTTCAGCCCCGGCCGGCGGGTGGGAATGATGCTTCACACGCCTGTGAACTGCGAAGCTCATATCAATCGCGCACTATCTCGATATGATAATTCGTAAGTCGCGACCCGGCCGCCCGGGCCGCTTTCCACCCCGAGGCCCTGCCGATAGCGTTGACACAAGCGTTACATACCGGGAAGCGTAGCCGAGAGGTCGAGTGGAATACCCGGAAGATGCCGGTTCCGGTCCAGCAGGGATACTCCCGCAAGATCGTCCGGCAGCGTAATGAACAGTTTCGCATTCGACAGTTCGGCGTACTTGAAGTTGAACTCACGCTCGGCCGCCCACGCCGCAGTCTTTATGACCGCTTGGTTGCATACTCGCGGGCGCATGAAAAAGGCCGACGGTGGGAATCGAACCCACAACCTCAGCTTTACGAAAGCTGTGCTCTACCGTTGAGCTACGTCGGCGGGTCTGCGGCGCCTGAAGGTTACTATCGGGCGTCTGAGCCGCAAAGTTTATCGACATCGACTAAACAAGTCAAGCCCGGCCCGACGGGATTCGGGGGGAATGCGAAGTCAGAACACCAAAGGCCAACGGCATTTGCCACAAAGGACACAAAGGTCACAAAGGACGACGAATGACAACGGCGTTTAAGATGCTACGTCAACGGCATTGAACCAAGCCCTGAGACGAGGACGGACGCCATTGCCTATCTCTGTGTTCTTGCCGTAGACTTGCCGCGTCGCCGTTGCCGTAACATAGATGTCGCCGTTCTTTGTGACCTTTGTGTCCTTTGTGGCGAAGGCCGTTGACGTTGACGCAGCAAAGCCGCAGCCGTTACCTTTCTCTGTGCTCTCTGTGGCCAAGGCCGTTGCCCGGATACGTGCCCGACCGCACGACCGACCGCGCCTTCCAGAGCCGCGCTTTTCTCCGGGTGCGGGCTGAACAGGATGACCTTTCCGGAGCCGAATCGGCCAAGGATCATCGCCGGCGAGTTCATCATCACGCCTTTGGGTGCGTTGTTCTTGTTGATCTCGCCTCGAAAATGGGCCAGCACCCGGTAATCGTCGATATCCTTGCGGTTGCAGGGTCCCAGCAGCGGTCCGTTGGCGTAATGGACTCCCACTGTCTTGCCCGGCCCGCCGAGTATTTCTGTCCCGAGCTTCGTGAACTCCATCTTCACCTTGCCGACGCCTCGCTTCCAGTGCTTGCTGTCAACGGTGCGGGCGTCGATTATCTTCAGCCCCCACTTGTACTTGCTGGTCGCCAGGTACGCCCCGCCGCATATGCCGAGGTAACCGCCGCCGCCTTTGACGAATGCGCGGACGGCTTTGCGCCCGTCCTGGCCGAGAGCGGTCGATTGACCGCTGCCGCTGCCGCCGCCGAATACGACCGCGTCAAACTGCCCGGCCAGTACGCCGTCGGCTATATCCTGCGGACCGACTAATCTCACCAGCGCCCCAGGCCCGGCGCGGAGCAGCTTCTCGATCCTCAAGCCGGCGGTCTGGCTGGCGCCGGGGCCGTTGTAGATCGCTATGCGCCGGGCGCGCGGGTCCGATCCGACCATGCGGATCGACTTGCAGTCGACCATTTTCAAATGCTTCAGCAGCCGGTGGACCATGATGCGGTGCCGGCGCGTACGCAGAGAGATCGGCTGTTTGTTGCAGCATGTCTCGAGGATCATCGTCCTGGCGCCGAGACGCTCGGCGGCCGCCCGTGCCAGCGAACCGTTAGCCGAGCCGCGAAGAGGAACTATCTTCCTACCTTCGTCAGAGATCGACGCGTTGACCGCCTCAAGCATCAGCTTGACCGTCTGGCCAAGCTTGAGTTTCGGTAGTGAGATAATGCTCGCACCGGTCGATTTGGGATTTGACTTGTGGAAATCAAACCCCTCGTGCAGGTCGCCCAGCCAATCTGGCTTGGAGGACTTGACGAACGCCCAGAGGCCTTTAGCCCGCGGCCCGCGGGCCTTGTCGCCCTGACCGGTCTTGGGGAAATTGCGGTTGAGGTTGCCGCAGTCGCGTTCTGCTCCGGGAGTCAACCGCTTGCCGGCGTCCAATGCTGTGACATTCAATCGCGGAATGACAATGAGCCTGCCGCGCCGGATCGTCCAGGATCGGATCTGCTCGGCGGCCCTGGCGCCGGCCGGTTCGTTGCCGTGCATCCCGCCGGTGATCATCACCGCCGGTCCGGCGACCTTGCTGTCGACAACATAATAGGGAGTAGCCCACTTCGTCCCGCCGCCGATCAGCCCTTCGGTCCGCTCAACCGCCGCGGCCGGACAAGCCGCGAGTAATACCGCAACGCACAGGCTAAGCCTGGTCTTGCCGTTAGCCGTCGCCAATTGCCAGTTGCCAATTGCCAAGCCGTTATCACAGCCCCAGAACGGTCTGGCGCTCTTCGACGATCGTTTCGACCAGCGCCTTGACGTTGGCGATCGGGACGTCGTTCATAACTTCCTGGCTGGGTGCGATTATGTGCCCGCCGCCCTTGCCGAGCGTGCGGATGGTCTCGCGGGCCAGTTCCTTGACCTGATCGGGCGTGCCGAACGGCAGGATGTTCTGGGTCTCGATCCCGCCCCAGAAGACCAGGTCCTTGCCGTACTCGCGCTTGAGGAACTTCAGGTCCATGCACGGCTGGATCGGCTCGAGCACGCGCAGGCCGATCTCGATCAGGTCGGGTATGAATTCGGTCAGGCAGCCGCAGGAGTGCATGATGATCGGGATGCCGGCGTCGTTGTAAGGCCGCCAGGCCTGCTCGAGCCGCGGCAGCACGAACTCGCGGAACATGTCGTGGGAGAACAGCACGCCGGTCTGCGTGCCGAGATCGTCGCCGTGGTGTGCGACCTTGAAGCCCATCTCGACGACCTTCCTGGCGTATTCGATGCGGTACTCGGTGACCTTGTCCATCAGCGCGTGGACGGCTTTGGGCTTGTCGAGCATGTTCACCATGAACTGCTGGAAGCCCATGAGTGCGTAGCTTCGCTCGTACGTGGCGAAGTAGCCTGACGGCATCACCAGGAACTCACCCGAGAGTTCGGCCAGCTCCTTGGCCATTTCGTCGAACAGGCCCGGGCGGGTCATGTCCGGCGTGGTGTAGTTGGCCACCGCCTCCTCGATGTCCTGGAAGAGGCATTCGCGATTGACGTCGGGCGGCATGTGCTCGGCGACTTCGGGGGTCGCGGTCTTGCTCAGCGGAGCAAAGCACGTGAAGAATCCGTCGGATCCGACCATGATGCCCATTCCCCACGAGTCGTATACGACCTTGTTGTCCCAGTCGGTCCCGCAGAAGCCCATCTCCTTGAGGCGGGCCATTTCTTCGCGATCGTTGCGGTAAAACAGCGTCTTGTCGTGGGCGCACAGCGTTATGTGGATGTGGTTTTCGAGGTAGTCGTCCAGTTCGTCCGGCCCGATTCCCAGCGCCGCGGTTATCTCGGCGTCCCGCGTGCGGTCGGAGAAAGTGATCTGGCTGGGGAGGTAGTCGACTTCCTGGCCGTTGATTACTCGCAGGACGCGCTGTTCCTTTGTCAGTGTTTCCATTCTATCGCTCCTTTCAGCCGGCGAATTGAGGTTCGACCAGTCCGACCACGTCGGTCTTGATGCGGAATACGTCGCCGGCGCGGGGTTGAGCCTTGCGCTCATCTTCGCTCATGAAGAACCACGCGGTGGTTATGTAAAGCTCGTTCATGTCAGCTCCCCCGAATCCCAGGCACGTCGCGTTGGTCACCGGCACGGGGATCTGACGTTCGACAGTCCCGTCGGGATCGTACCGAGTCACTCGTGCTCCGGCCCAGTGAGCCGACCAGACGAATCCCTCGGCGTCGACGGTGAGTCCGTCGGGCAGGCCCGTGTCGGCGGGTATCTCAGCGAAAATCCGCTTGTTGCCGATCGTCCCGGCCTCGGTGTCGTAATCCAGCGCCACGATCTGGTTGTGGAACATGTCGGTAACGTAGAGGATCCTGCCGTCGGGGCTGAAGCCCATCCCGTTGGAAACCGCGTAGCCGTCGTCTATCTGGTGAAGCGACAGATCCGGATCGAGACGGTGCAGCACGCCGTCGGGGGCGCCGAAATCCTGAACGTTGGCGGTGCCGGCGATCAGGCGGCCCTGCTTGTCGACAACCGTATCATTAAACCTGATCTCCTGGCGATCGGCGGTCGGGTCGACGATGAACTCGGTGGCGGCGCCCTGCTGATCCCAGAAGGCGAGACCCGTCTTCGTCGCCAGGATCCACCCACCCGAGGCCCGGCGCGCCAGCGCGGTGACCGCGGCGTCGAGCGACCAGTCCTTGCGGTCTCCGGTCAACGGCTCGTAGCGGTGGACCGCCGATCCCTCCAGATCGATCCAGTACATCGCCTGCTGATCCGGCGCCCAGATCGGCGTTTCGCCTACTTCGTCCTGCACACTGATAAGATGCTCAACTTCGCTCATGTCGCTTCTCCCGATAAGTTACTTGCCAGCGTTATTCATATCCCATAAGCGTCAAGACCGCAAGCTCTAATGAGCCGTCGGCGCCGTCGCCGGATTGGCCAGAAGTTTCGCCGGGGCGGCCGACGGATCGAACTCCTGGCGAAGGATCGATTCGTTGGAGCTGTTTTCCTGCAGTCGACGGACCAGATACGCCATCCCGGTCAGCATGTCGCCGCAGGGACAGTAGAGCCGGACCCGATCGGTAGTCTTCCGCAAAGCCGCCCGCAGCGGGCGGGCCATGCCGTAGAGCATCTGGAATTCGTATCGACTGTCGTCCACGCCCATCGCACGAGCCGTCTCCAACACCGCGCAGACGGATCTGATGTTGTGCGATGCGCACGCCAGGCGGCAGATGTCGCTATTGCGGAGAATCGCGACCGCCGCCCGCTCGAACGCAGCGTCGGTATGCGACTTGACGGTATAGACCGGCGGAGTCTCGCCGCGGGCCTGCGAGGCGGCGACCTGAGAATCCCAGTAGGCGCCCTTGACCAGGCGAACGGAAATGCGGGCTCCGCGGGACCTGGCCCAGTCAAGCAGCCCCGACAGGTCGGCGTCGGTGTCGCGGAGATACGTCTGGACCGCCAGGGTCAGGTGCTCCCAGTCGCCGAATCGAGAGTCGATTCGCAAACGGCGATACAGTTCGTACGTGGCGTCCTTGAACGCCAGCGACTCCATGTCAACGCACATGCCGCCGCCGAGTTCGACGACCTTTTCATATATCCTGCCGGCCCGCTCGAACATCGCCTCCGGATCCACTCCGACAGCCAGGGCCGACGGCTTGATCGAGATGTTGATTCGCGGCGCCGAGCCCCAGTCGAGTTCGCCTCCGGACCCGAGCCCCTCCCATCGCTCCTGGGCGGCGCCCAGCCGATCGAGAAGCCTGAGATACTCCCTCACGTAACTGTCGGCCTGGGCGTCGCTGCGGGCCGATTCTCCGAGCACGTCAAGCGTAAAGGCGTAACCCCTCCTCCGCAGACGCGTCAGGTTGGCCACGGCTCCGGACGCCGTCGAACCGAGGATGAAACGACGGGCCATCTCCTCGGCGCGACGCAGCACGACCGGACGCAGCAAACGCATCGCCGACGGACCGGCCAGGCACGCGGCGCGCGCCGCCGAACGCAACAACCAGGGAATATCGTCCGAGCCGGCGAAATGCTCCTTCACAAGAGCGCCGAACCCGCGCGGCGTATCGGCGCCGGGAAGCGATGCGATGAAGCTGAACATCCGCCGCTTGAGACCCTCATGACCCATCGCCCAATTCAGCAGCCAGTCGCGCCATTGAACGCTGGTGAAGGCGGATCTCGAAGCGGTCCGGATCAACCCGAGCATATCCCGACCGCGAGCGAGAATTCGGTCGTCGGGCATCGCCATGTCGTCGCTGAATCCCATAAGTCTTCTTCAGAACATTATCGTCGCAAAGCCGACGCGAGTCCATTGTCAGTCGTCTTGATCTGTCCAGCGCGGGGAGGTGTCGTAAGGGATAATGCAGCTACGAGGAGTCGGAATTCGGATCTCACATCAGCCGCCGGCAGTTCCTGCATGCCTCGACCGCAGCGGCAGCGGGCGTCAAGCGGATCAGACGCACCGACAACGACTTCGCCCTGGCGCAGGTCAAGTCATTCGGGAAAGGCCGCATCTTCTACACGGCAATCGGCCGCCGGATCGAGATTTACTGGAACCCGATGATGCTGAAGTTCTACCTCGACGAAATCCAATTCGCCTGCGGAGATCTCAAGGCTCCGACCAGACCCCGACCTGTGGGGTCAGAGCGCCGTTAGACACTAGGAACATCTGGTCATATGAATATAAGTTCCTAGTGTCTAACGGCGCTCTGACCCCACACGACTGTTAACTAACGCTCGATAGATGAAAACCGCCCCGCCGGAAGGTTCTCCGACGGGGCGGGATGTGAGTGAAATTCAAGTCGCGTTGGCCTACTGGCCCCAGATCTGGACTTCCGAGAACGCGCACCAGCCCAACGGTTTTTTCTGGACCAGTTCGGTGAACTTGACCCAACTGGCCTTTCGCTTGCGGAACTTGAAGGTCTGCGGCTTCCTGGTCCACTTGATGTTGATCCTCTCCTTGCTTCCGTCGGAGAACTCAAGCGTCGCCGAGTGCCAGTGCTTGTCGTGCCGCTCCTCGGCGCGGATCCAGAGAACGAGCTTGTCGATCTCGTAGGCCTTGCCGAGATCAATCTTCAGCCACAGATCTTCGCGACGATCAGGACCCCACGAGGGGAACCGCCCGCCGTGGCCGGTGTTGGCGGTCTTTCCGTCGATCACGTTCTGGGCCCCGTAGCACTTCTGCCCGCGGCAGACGCTGTTGGTCGACGCGTGGGGGAAGACCTTCGAGTCGCCCATGACATCCTTGGGATTCAGCGCCAAATTGCGGTACCCGGTGGTGACAACCGGCGGGTCCTTGTCCGTCGGGGCGCCGGCGGGCCGCTTGCCGGTCAGCATCTCTTCGATATTCGCAGCTTCGATCAGCTCCATTCGCCTTCGCTTGTCCATGAAGCGTTTGTGCTTGGCGTGATCCCCTTCGTTCCAGGCCCCCGCTTCGGCGTAGTCGCCGCAGTACGGAACCAGCAGATCGATCCAGCAGGAGATAATCGCCAACTCGTGCTTCGACAGCTTGACGTTGCACTTGGGCCCGGCGATGTGCTCGAAGATCTTCGACTTGCACGCACCTTTGAAGTAAGGCGGCAGCATCGGCGGGATCGACTGCACATTGAGCCAGTTGACGATCTCGTTGGGCCTGCCCCGCTGAGTCAAGTTCAGGTAGGCCTCGGACCAGTTTCTCTTGGCCCGTGCGTCGGGCTTGGGGGTGCTCAACAGGCTGAACGCCAGGTTCCTGGCGTTGGGATCTATCGTCGCGTTGGTGTTGACTTTCGGCTTGGGCGTGTTCTTTTTGCGTCTCGGCGGCGGGCCGAGGGTCTTGCTGCTGTCCTTGTGGCAGCGGATGCAGTGCTTGTCGAGGATCGGCTGGACCATCCTGGGGAAGCTGAATCCGCGAGGCGGTCCGAAGATCGGATCGAGCGGCTTGGGTCCGGCCTTCATCGCCTGGGTCGTTCCGGTCGACAGGGAGATTTCGTTCTTGTTCTCGTGGCAGCCGACGCAGGAGAACTTCTCGCCGGGCTGGAGAGTCGACCAGCTTCTCATCGACTGGACTACCTGGTTCTTGTCGTCCAGGAGTTGGAAGTAGACCGGCGTGCGTGCGGGGACTTCGAAGAACGCCGATCCGTCGGCGTGGACCTTCGTGTCGCCCAGGACGTGCTTGACGTCCCAGGTTCCGTTGCCGATTGCGATCGGCGTGGAGACCAGAGCCCCGCCGGCCGGTCCGCGGTTGCCGTTGGAGCCGATTCCCGCGGCGCGGAATTCAAGCTCGATCACGCGCAGCGTCTTGACGACGCCTCGCTCGACGCCCTTGAGGCCCGGTCCGATGTAAACGTCCTGCACGTAGAACGTGCCTGTCTTCTTGCGCCAGTCCACGGTTGACGGGCGGATGGTGGGGATTTTGCGGGCCTTGAGGACCACCGGCTGGTTGCTGTCCTGCTTGTCGTTGACCGCCAGCAGTTCGCGGGACCCGTCGTCACGCATGAAGAAGATGCCGAACCTCAGGCCCCCGCCGTCGGCGCGGAATGTCGTGAGGAACTCCTTTTCGCTGAACGGATATGGATACTGGAACTGATCGCCGCGCTGTCCGTACCTGTCGACCCTGACGGCCTTTGTTTCGGTGATCGGTGCGATCAACTGCACGCCGGAGGCCTCCTGGCGACCCTTCTTGGGATCGACGATGCACAGCTTGCCCCGCTGTCGGGTGTGGTGTCCGCTGGCGAGGGCCATGACCTTGCCGGTTCCGGGAATGCCGCGCGCGTGCATGATCGTCGTGGGGAACCATGAGTTGTTTCCGTAGTATTCGGTCTGGCTGGTCCCGTCGATATTCATCTGGTACAGCGGCTGGGGATAGAGCTGCCCGCGGTCGTTGTAGTCCCATCGGGTGTAGACCACGCGTCCGTCGTCGAGGACCTGCGGGTAGTTCGAGTGGACCTGGTCGAAGGCGATCCGGCGGAGATACTTGCCGTCCTTGTTGCAGACGTACAGGTTCGACACTTCAGTCCACCAGCAGTCGACGATCTGCACGCAGCGGGTCGAGTTGAACAGGATGTTCCCGTCGGGCAGATAGACCCCTTCGTAGTCGGCGAAGCCGAGTCCGAATGTCAATTGGCGGATCTTGCGGGTCGCGGCGTCCATTTCGTACAGGTGGTAGTCGTCCTGGCGATCGGACTTCTTCCAGGCAAACAGGATCCGCTTGCCGTCGTAGCTTACGTCCGGGTCGCGGATGACTCCGTTGGGATCGTCGATGAGCGTTTCGACTTTCGGCTCGGGTCCGCTGACGTCGAGCATGCACAGCGCCGAACCGGGTCGGAAGTGGCGTTCTCTCTGCGCGTCGGACAGGCCTTCGGTGTAGGCGTAGTGCGAGCCGCCCATCTCGAAGTGCCTGGTGAAGACGATTTTCTTGCAGCGGATGCTCAGCAGCTTGAGCCTCTTGGCTCGCCGCACCGTCGCCGCGCGGATGTAGAGATCCCTCCACTTCGGATCGTTTCCGGGGGTCTTGGCGGCCGTCAGCTTGGCGGCCTCGAGCTCAAAACCCTCACCCGCGGCGCCCAGTTCGGCGACGATCTTCTTGATCGCGCCGGCCTCGAGCGTGCAGTCGTCCCTGGACTTGAAGCACTTGTTCATCCCCTCCTTGCCAAAGTCCTGATGCAGCCAGTCTCTCCGGATCTGATCGACCGTCGCGCCCGGCTGGGCCTTTTCGGCTCCCAGGCAGACCGCCGCGGCGGCTGTCAGAAGCCATGGAATAAACGCCAAAGACGCCATTATCTTCATGCTCTTTCTCATCGGTGCTGGTCTCCTGGTCTCCAGAATTTTCCGCGAATATTCGTTCGGGTTCGGCGCCCCCGGCGGCCAATCCGCCCGCGGCGCCGGATAGTCAAAACGCCTGAATGGAGCCGTCATTGCCCAAAACCATCCAATCGGCATCATATCGCCAAAGCGGGTCCATAGGAAAGGGGCCGGGGCTTTTTCGCGATCGAGTCCCGACCCCTTCCTCCGTCTTGTCGCGTCTTACTTCTCTCCGGCCAGTGCTTCGGCCACGTTCATCGCGTGGTCCTTGACCCGCCTGTAGGCGTTGAGCATGTCGGTGTAGATCACCGTCACCAGCGGGGCGGGCCTGGTTTCGGCGACTTCGGCCAGGTGCTGGTTTCGCAGGCGCCGTATGTGGTGGCTGATCCCGTCGCCAATGCTGTGTGCCTTGGTGACGACCTCGGGCCGATTGTCTCTGCATGCCGTCGAGATCAGTTCAACGTACGCTGAGACCTCATCGTGGAGGTCCAGGATGTTGTCGCGATCGGCCTCGGAGAACTTCAGACCGGCCTGCTCAAGCCGCAGATAGAGCTTCAGGAGGTTCTGCACGTAGTCGCTGGCCGATTCGTATTCGTCGGCGATTCGCACGATTCGCCTGCCTTCGTCGGCCAGATCGTGAGTCAGGCTCCCGGCCAGAAGATCGGTCACGAAAACAGTGACCTCCTTCTGCATAATGTCCAGGACTTCCTCCTTGTGGAATATCTTCTGCACGTTCTCATCGTTCTTGGCCCCGGTTTCGATCGCTTCGCGCAGACGAGGCAGCATGTTGTCCAGCGTGTCGGCCATGCGATTGACCTCCTTGCGAGACTGCTCGATGCCGATGATCGGCGTTTCGGCCATATGTGCGTCAAGCATGGTCAGGTGCGGAGTCTCCTTGAACTGTTGATCGGGAACGAAGCGGGTCAGCAAGGCCGCCAGTTGATTGACGAAAGGCATGAACACCAGCGTGTTGACGACATTGAATCCGGTATGAACCGCGGCGATTGCGGCGGCGATGTGCGGGAAGTTGATCACTTCCTTTCCGTTTTCCATCGCGGTGGTGTTCGCATAAGGGTCAATGCCGATAACGCTCTCGACAAAGCGGACGTACGGGCTGAACAGTGCGGTTATCACCAGCACGCCGGCTATGTTGAATATGGCGTGAGCGTAGGCGGCGCGTTTGGCGATGGTGGTCGTTCCGATCGAGGCGAGATAGGCGGTGATCGTCGTTCCGATATTCTGTCCCAACACCAGGGCCGCGGCGGTGTGGAACGGTATCACCCCGGTGGTCGCCAGACCCACGGTTATGCCCAGCGTTGCCGACGACGACTGCACGATCATCGTAAGTATGCAGCCGACGCCGGCGCACTTGAGAACTCCGAGGTAGCTGTTGGCCTGGAAAGCCGAGAACCATGCCTCGAACTCCTCCATCCCGCGAATCGGCTTGAATCCGTTCTTCATCAGCTCCAGGCCGAAGAAGATCATGCCGACGCCCATTATCGCCATCGCAAGAAACTTGAGCCTGTCCTTCCTGGCGAAGGCGAAGATCAGTGCGCAAACGCCCATGATCGGAAGACCGTACTTGCCGATCTTAAGCGCGATTATCCAGCCGGTGATGGTGGTGCCGATGTTGGCGCCCATAATCACGCCGATAGCCTGGGTGAGGGTCATGAATCCGGCGTTTACGAATCCGACGACCATAACGGTGGTGACTGAACTGGACTGGACCAGACAGGTCACGCCGGTGCCGACGGCCATTCCCATGAAACGGTTGCTGGTCGCCGCCCCGATCATCGTCCGCAGGCGCCGCCCGGCGATGGTCTGAAGCCCCTCGGACATGTACTTCATGCCCAGCAGGAAAATGCCGAGTCCCGCGATTACGTCAAAGGCCATTTTCACTACGAGTAGAGTATCGAATGAAGAACCCGCTTCTGCGATCATGTCTTGATCTCCGATTTATATGCGATGTTTCACCCGGGCTTGTCTTGCCACGGACCTTTTCGTAAGTTATTGTCGCACTTGATGACTAAGAGCGCATTTGCACTTTGTTAAGATTGCGCTAATGTTCCCGAACCGCGGCAGGAGCGAGATGTCAAAACGGCGCATCGTAATCGTGGAGGATGAAGCAGACATGGCCGAACTGATCGCCATGCGACTGCAGCGCGAGCACTACGAGGTGACGGTATGCAATGACGGTCTGGACGCCCTTGGCGTCATAGTCGCAGATCCGCCCGACCTGGTCATTCTGGACCTTATGCTCCCGGGGATGTCGGGCAAGGAGATCACCACCCGCCTGCGGGCCAACAGCCGGACAGCCGACCTGCCGATCATCATGCTGACGGCCCTGTCTGAGGAAACCGACGTTGTTGTAGGTCTGCACATAGGAGCCGACGACTACATGACCAAACCGTTCAGCATGTCGGTGCTCGTGGCGCGAATATCCGCTCTCCTGCGGCGGGCCGAACAGCAGCGGGCCGACATCGAACAGACCCTGTCGGCCGGCCCGATCGAAATCGATCTCGATCGACACAGGGTTCGCCTCGACGGACGGGACGTATCGCTGACGTTGACGGAGTTTCGCCTGCTGGCGGCGATAGTTACAGCGTCGGGCAGAGTTCTGCAGCGAGATCAACTCATCGACTCGGCAATGGGTCCCGACACGATCGTCACCGATCGCACGATAGACGTCCACATGACGGCGCTGCGAAAGAAGCTCGGCGAGGCGCGAAAGTACATAAGAACTGTTCGAGGAGTAGGTTACAAGCTCGCGGGGAGCGAAGACAGCCCCTGAGACCCCGGCAATCATCGGGAGTGCGCAATGAAACGACTCTGTCTGCTGATCAAACTGTTCATGGGCAACCTTCTGCTGGTGGGCGCTGTGGTCGCCGTGGGGCTGATCGTCTCGTACGACGGGCTCAACACGTGGTTCATGCGGCACAATCGAACCGCACAGGATCAGGCCGCCGACATGGCCGCTCGATACTTCGAGGATACCCCGCCGGCAACGCAGGCTCAACTGAATCAGGCGGTCAGGGAACTCCTGGGCGAATCGGAGATGAGGCTTACGGTTATCGCCGACGACGGAGGGGTGCTGGGCGACAGCATCGCAGACCCGACGAGCATGGACAAACACAACACCCCGGACCGGCCCGAAGTCCTGGCCGCGATCGAAGGGCGCAACGGGGCCGACACCCGGCGCAGCAAGACCACCTCGGTCGAGTACCGCTACGTAACAAGACCGGTCATGCGGGACGGAAAAGTCGCCGCGGTCGTTCGGCTGGCGATGCCGGTGCGGGCGATCGCCGAAGACAGATCGCTTGTCCGAGAGACGCTGGTCTGGACGATCTCGGCGACCTCGGCCGTCGCGGCGGCGCTGGCGATACTGATGAGTTGGATATGGTACGCCCCGCTCAACCAGATCACCCGGACGGCCGAACAACTGGCGGCCGGGAATCTCGACGCCCGGGCCGAGGTAAGCGGAGCCGACGAACTGGCGGGGTTGGCCCGAACGCTGAACGGCATGCGCGACAACCTGGCCAGACAGATCCGCGCCGCCGAGACCCAGCGCCGGCAGCTCAGCTCCGTCGTCGAAAGCCTCCGCGAAGGCGTAGTGGCGCTGGACAAGACCGGGCATATCGTTCTGGTCAACAGTTCTGCGTTCGATCTGCTGGATCTCGACGAGGCGGACCTCACCGGGCGCGAATTCAAATCAGTGATAACAGGCGGGCAGGTGCTGGATCTGTACTACAAACTCATGTCCGCCGGAGAATCGGTTGACGGACAGGCCCATGACGGCGGCAGGACGCTGGATATCCACGCCGCGCGCGTCAAGGCCGGATCGCCGGGGGGAATCGCGGTGCTCATGGTTCTTCGGGACGTCACGGAGATCGAGCGGGCTTCGGCGATGAAGGCCGAATTCGTCGCAAACGCCTCCCACGAACTGCGTACTCCGCTGGCGACGATTCGCGCCGCGGCCGAAACGCTCGGCGACAGTGCCGACAGTCCGCAGGCGGTTGAGAAAGTCGCGGCGATACTCGACCGTCACATAACGCGACTGGAGCAGATGACCAACGACCTGTTGAATCTGCATCTGATCGAGACGTCGTCGGACCAGGGGAGCGTCACGGAAATCTCCCTGGACGCCCTTGCCGAGCATATCCGAGACGATCACGGCAACCAGTCCCGAGACGCCGGGGTCGATCTGAGCGTATCGATCGACCCGGATGATTTCACCTTCAAATCCAACATCACGCTATGGCGTCTGATCGTGGACAATCTCGTGGGCAACGCGCTGAAATTCACCCCCGGCGGCGGGATGGTGACCTGCAGGCTCACCGGGCGATCCGGCGGAGTGACGCTGAACGTCACCGACACCGGAGGCGGGATACCGCCGGAAATCCAGGCGCGCGTATTTGAACGATTCTTCCAGGCCGCCGCCTGCCGATCCGGCGACGCGGCGGTCCGCGGAACGGGACTGGGGCTGGCGATAGTGAAACACGCGATCGATCGCCTGGGTGGGAGCGTCTGGCTGGAAAGCGCGCCGGGCGAGGGGACCTCGGTGACGATCGAGCTTCCGCTGAAGCCCGACGAGGCTTGAGGCGCATGGGAGAGTATATGTTTTTCAGGCTTGGATTGGGAGGCCGACTGACCGATACTAACGTCCGGTCATGAACGAAGAACACACACCCGAAAACGACGCGTCAGAGTTGGAGGCGCTGCGCAAAGCGCTGTCCGAGACCCAGGCGACCCTGCGCAGGCTGCGGTCAATCGTTGACGCGAGTCCGGCAGTGGTCTTCCTGTGGGGAGTGTCCGACGGATGGCCGGTCGAATTCGTATCCGAAAGCATAAGCCAATTCGGGTACTCAGCCCGGGAGTTGGTGTCCGGCGAAATCTCCTGGCCGGACGTAACCTGCCCCGAAGACGTCCGCCGCCTTGAAACCGAAGTCGACGACTACCTGGCGCGCGGAGTCGAGCAGTTTGATCAGGAGTATCGCATTGTCACCAAGTCAGGCGACATTCGCTGGATAGAGGACCGCAACAGGGTCATCCGCGACGCGGACGGACAGATCACGCACATCCAGGGCATGATAGTCGACATCACCAAACGCAAGGAGATGGAAGCCGCCTTGCGGGACAGCGAAGCGGGCCTCAAAGCGGTCCAGCGACTCGCCGGCGTGGGCGGTTGGCAGTGGAACCTGCGTACTGGACAGACCGTCCAGTCGGAAGAACTCCTTCGCATCTACGGTTTGCCGGAGTCAACGCCTCCCAAGGATGTCGAGAAGGTGATCGACTCGATAATGCACCCGGTCGATCTGGAGGACATGCGCCGCCTTATGGTCGAAGTACTGTCCGGTGGCGAAGGGCGCGACATATCGTTCAGGATCGTACGCCCGGACGGAGAAGTCCGGTGGCTGGACGCGACGAAGTACACGGTTCGGCAGCGCGACGCGGAAGGGAGCCCCACGATCATAATGGGCGCCGTACGCGACGTGACCGAGGCCAGGGATTCCCGAATAGCCCTCCAGCAGAGCGAAGAGAAATACCGCGCCCTGGTCGAATCGGCGGGCGAGGCGATATGCACGATAAACGCCGATGGCGTGTTCCTGTTCGTGAACACCGTCTGCGCGCTGCGGTTCGGCGGTGCGCCCGATCAGTTCGTCGGCAAGAGCGTGTGGGATATTTTTCCAAGGGAATTCGCCGACGCTCACATGCCCCTGGTGCGGGAGGCCATAGCCTCGGGCGACGGCGAGACGAGGGAAGTCCTCGTGCCGCTTGAAGAGGGCAAGCGATGGTACCTGATCTCTATGGAGCCGATGACCGATCACGACGGACGGATCCGCTCGACGCTGATAATCGCACGTGACATCACAGAACACAAGCAAGCCGAAATAGCCCTCCAGCAGAGCGAAGAGAAATACCGCGTCCTGGTCGAATCGGCGGGCGAGGCGATATGCACGCTGGACGCCCGGGGCGTCTACCTGTTCATGAACACCACCGCCGCCAGGCGCCTGGGCGGGACGCCCGAGGATTTCGTGGGCAAGACTATGTGGGATGTGTTCCCCAAGGCGATCGCCGACCGTCAGGCCGGTCACGTGCGCGATATTATCCTGGGGGGCGTCGGCGACCTGTCGGAAACACTGACGTACCTCGGCGGCCAGCCGCGGTGGTATCAGACGTCCATCGAACCGATACGGGACCACAACGGCGAGATTCGCTCTGCGCTGGTGATCGCACGCGACGTAACCGATCGAAAACAGGCCGAAGACAAGCTCAAGCAGTCCGAAGCATTCCACCGAACGCTCTTTGAAGGCGCCGTCGAAGGGATAATTATCGCGGACATTGAAACGTCGAAGTTCAAGTTCGCCAATCCGGCGATCTGCGAGCTGCTGCAGTACAGTTCTGAAGAACTCCTGCAAATGGGCGTCAGAGACATACACCCGCCCGAGCACTTGCCGCACGTTATGGCCCAGTTACAGGCTCAGATCACCGGACGCCACAGAGTCGCCCAGGCCGTGCCGTTCGTTAGAAAGGACGGGCGGACAGTCTACTTCGACGTAGCCGCCAGCATGGTGCGCCTGGAGGGCAGAGACTGCGTCGTCGGCTTCTTCCGCGACCTGACTGAATCCAGACAGGCCGAAGAAGCCCTGAGAACGGCCCACATGAAACTCGTCAACGCCCGGGACGAAGAACGCAAATACCTCGCCGCCGAGCTTCACGACTCGGTCAGCCAGAAGCTCGTGGCGCTGGGGATGCTCCTGAACAATCCGTCGAAAGCCCCGTCACTATCTGCGGCCGAGACGTGCAACGAACTCATAGAAGACATCAGGAGCATCTGCAGGGGGCTGTATCCGCCGGCATTGGAGACCTTCGGACTCGTCGCGGCGATGCAGCCGCTCAAGGGGCACTGCCGAGCGGCGGGCATGAACGCTGAGATACGGTGCCGGTCGGAAATCGCGAATGCGAGATTCGCGCCTGAAGTGGAGATCGCACTGTTCAGGATAAGCCAGGAGGCGGTCAACAACGCCATCCGTCACAGCGGTGCGGCCAACATGGACATAGACCTGATGCTGATCGACAATCGGCTGCTGTTGTCGATAGTGGACGACGGGAGGGGTTTCGACGTGCGTGAGGCTCGGGGAACGGGATTCGGCCTGTCGTCGATGACCGATCGTGCGACCGCAGTCGGGGGCGATCTGACGATAAGCTCGGAACCCGGAGAAACGCGAATCGAGGTTTTCGTAGCGACCGACACAGTGGAAACGGACGGATCGAAAGGACAGTAATTGGACGCTCTTATTTTTGATTTCGACGGCGTGATTGTAGACTCAGAGCCCGTGCATCTGGCGACGTTCCAGGAGGTGCTGGCCGGTGAAGGGATCAACCTGTCGTCCGAAGACTATTATGAAAAATATCTCGGCTTCGACGACTACGACTGCTTCAAGGCCGTCGGAGCCGACTACGGCAAGCCATTCGGCGATCGGAAGGTCGAGGAACTGACCGAGGCCAAGACCCAACTGGTGCTCAGGGAATACCGGACTGCGGTCAAACCCCTTCCCGGAGCGGTCGAACTGATTCGCCGGGCCTCTGAAGCCGGGGTCCCGCTGGCTATCTGCAGCGGTTCGCTGCGACAGGAACTCGATGTCGCCTCACAAGCGATAGGCGTAAGAGACTGCTTCAAGGTGATCGTAGCGGCCGAGGACGTCGAAAGAGGCAAGCCCGACCCCGAAGGATATCGCCTCGCGATGCGGCGTCTGGCGCCCTTTGGGTCCGGCGGACCGGAGCCGTCGAAGACCGTGGTGATAGAAGACTCCCCCGCCGGCATCGAATCCGCCGCGGCAGCAGGCGCGAAAGTGCTCGCGGTCGGCACATCGTACGCAGCGTCGGAACTCACCGCCGCCGACCGCACGGTAGCGTCCCTGGCCGAAGTAACACCCGCGGACCTGGACGAACTGATCGCATAGGCAATAACAACGGCAACAACTCAAGAGCCGTTGCCGTTGTCGTTTGCCGTTACTGGCCGCCGATCGTTGCCGTTCACTTTCGCCCGCCGCGAAGCATCGCTATGACGCCGGTGCGCGCGAGTTCTCTGATCCCGTATGGTCGAACGAGGTCTATGAACGCCTCGATCTTGTCCTCGGTGCCGGTCAGTTCGATGACCACCGAACTGCGGGCCACGTCGGCTACTCTCCCGCGGAACAGGTTGACCAGGTCCACCACCGCCGGTCGTTTCTCGGCCGGGGCGTGAACGCGTATCAGCAAGAGGTCTCGCTGGACATTCTCGGTATTGGTGAAGTCGCGGACCTTCACTACCGGTATGACCTTGCCCAACTGCTTGCGGACCTGCTCCAGAACGTAGTCGTCGCCGATGACCACTATGGTCATGCGGCTGAGGTCGGCGTCTTCGGTCCGTCCGACAACGAGTGAATCGATATTGAATCCGCGGGCTGCGAACATGCCCGATATGTGCGCCAACACGCCGGGCTGATTCTGCACCAGTGCCGTTATCACATGTTTCATTGCTATTCTCCAAATTCCGGAATCGCGCCGGCCTCAGGCCAGCCGTCCCAGCTCCATCTCGTGAAGGCTCTTGCCCGCGGGCACCATCGGATAGACGTTCTCTTCGGGGTCGACGGCGACTACCAGAACAGCCGGGCCGTCGTTGTAGTCCAGAAGCTCCTTGAGCGCGTCGGTCAGTTTCGCCGGATCGGAGACCCGAATGCCCTTGGCCCCGAATCCCTCGGCGACCTTCACAAAGTCCGGACACGGATGGACCGTTCCGGAGTAACGCTTGTCGAAGAACATCTCCTGCCACTGGCGGACCATCCCGAGATACTCGTTGTCCAACACGATGAACTTGACCCGAAGCCCGTGCTGCACGGCGGTTATTATCTCGACCATCGTCATCGAGAAGCTCCCGTCGCCGTCGATGTCCACTACAGTCGCGTCGGGGCAGGCGAACTGGGCCCCTATCGCCGCCGGCACGCCGAATCCCATCGTCCCCAGCCCGCCGGAGGTGATTATCTGCCTCGGCTTGCGGAACTTGAAGAACTGGGCGGCCCACATCTGGTGCTGACCGACGCCGGTGGCGATAACAGCATCGTGATCCGTCAGCTCGCCGAGCTTCTCGATCACCGCCTGCGGCTTGATCACCTCGCCGCCGTACTGGTAGGCCAGCGGATACTCGCGCTTCCATGCGGCGATCCGTTCGAGCCACGGCGTGCGGTCTCTGGCCTCGATCAGGTCGACCATCTTGGCCAGGATGTCCTTTGCGTCTCCCACCACGGGCACGTCGGCCTTGACGACCTTCGATATCGACGTCGGGTCGATGTCCACGTGCACTATCGTGGCGTTAGGTGCGAATGTTTCGAGCTTGCCGGTGACCCGATCGTCGAAGCGTGCCCCGACCGCTATCAGGCAGTCGCACTCCTGCATGGCGTAGTTCGCCGAGGCGGTGCCGTGCATGCCGACCATCTGGAGCGACAGCGGATCGGTCTCGTCCATAACGCCGAGGCCCATCAGCGTGGTGGTTATCGGCAACTGTCCCTTCTTCTGGACCGCGCGGAGTTCGTCGGTCGCCTCGCTGTGCATCACCCCGCCGCCGACGTACAGCAACGGCTTGTCGGAGGCGTTTATGACCTTCGCGGCGCTCTGGATCTGGCGGATATGACCCGACAGACTCGGCTTGTAGCCCGGTATGCGCATCGTCAGATTCGCCGGAGTCTCAAGCTTGTTGAGCGTGATGTCGACCGGAACGTCGATCAGCACCGGGCCGGGCCGACCGGTCGAGGCGATGTGAAACGCTTCGGTGAATATTCGCCCGAGGTCCTCGACCTTGCTGACCAGGAAGTTGTGCTTCGTGATCGGCCTGGATATGCCGGTCATGTCGGCTTCCTGGAAGGCGTCGTTTCCGATCAGGTGGCTCTTGACCTGCCCGGTGATCGCGACGATAGGCGTCGAATCGAGGTATGCGTTGGCCAGACCGGTGACCAGATTCGTAGCCCCGGGGCCGGAAGTCGCCATCGCAACGCCTGTCTTGCCGGTGGCCCTGGCGTATCCTTCGGCCATGTGGATCGCGCCCTGCTCGTGCCGGGATATCACCAGCTTGATCGATGAGTCGTAGAGCACGTCGAACATCGGGATCAGCGCGCCTCCGGGGAACCCGAAGATAATTTCCACGCCATGGTCCATTAGAATCTGTTGGATTATCTCTCCGCCGCAGGCGCCGACGAAGCCCTGATCCAGCTTCATTTTATACTTCTTGCCTTCTTTATTCGTCATGACTGTTGTCCTTAGAATCCTGTCCGATCCGCTCGCGGCGCCCGGACGATTGTGAAGCTATCCTACATCCCTGCGCCTGAAATACAACCGTGCGGCGTCAGACGTGGGGGTGTTTGCGGAATCCGAAGTGGCGGCCGCCGCACCGTGAAGCACAGCGACCTATAGTACAGAGACGAGCATAACGACCCGCAGCGCAGACCCGTCGCCGGCGGAATCAAGGCGGTCTGAAGCGACAAATTGTCTGCGATCGCAAGTCATTGTTATCAATAGAGTACGCGCCGGGTGGAAATATGTCAAGCATTTCTTGAGCCGCCGGGCAATTCGTAAACTGGGTTATTTGAGGAAAAAAGTATGGTTTCTATTGCCGCAAGGGTCGATAGTATATATGATTGGCGCTAATTGGTTTCATAAGCATTCGTTCAATTTAGCTGTTTCGTAAGCCGGTTATCGCCTAAGTCGCCAAAGAACGAGAGTGGAATCTACATGGCCAGTAATCTGTCAACATTCGCTATAGCTGAGATGCTGCACGTGGACCCGGGTTCCGTTGCGAACTGGATTGACCAAAGCCTGTTGAAGGCCCATCGCACCCCGGGCGGACACAGACGAGTGGCGGTCGAAGACCTCGTGCAGTTCCTGCGCGAACACAAAATGCCCGTGCCCGCCGAGCTGGGCACGACCCCGATACGCATTCTGATAGTCGACGACGAAGCGGCGATCACCCAGTTGATCGCTCGCGCGCTTCGCGCATCACACCCGGACTACGAAATCCACGAAGCGCACGACGGTTTCCGAGCAGGCACTCTCGTAGCCACACTGAAACCCGACGTAGTCGTGCTCGATCTGCGAATGCCCGGAATGGACGGCTACGAAGTCTGCCGACTGATCAAATCCCAGGACGCCACCAGGCACGCTGAAGTAGTGGCCATGACGGCGTATCCGTCACCGGAAAGCGAACAGCAAATCAAGGAGTGCGGCGCAAGGGTCTGCATCACCAAACCGCTGGACATGACCCAACTGCTCAGCGAAGTTGCGGTGTCTCTGTGATTTTAGATTTTAGATTTTAGATTTAACGGCAACGACTCAACGACAGAGCACCCCTACGCCGCAAGATAGAGTCCGCAACCAGATCTTGGCCGTTCGCCGTCAAATTTCAAATCCAAAATCTCAAACCTGCCTTCCGGCAGGCAGGTTCCAAATTAACCGCGTTTTTCGTCTTCCAGACATGACTCCACCGCCAGTCGGATGCCTTCTTCGTATCCCACTGTCGGCCGCCAGCCGAGTTCTTTGCGGGCCTTCTCGGGCGAGAAGAAGCATTTGCGTCCCAACAGCCAGACCGAATACCGAGTAACCAGCGGCGGGGTCTTGCGCCGGAACATGTGGCCGAACAGCTCCATAATGAATCCGGCGTGCTTGGCGACGGCGTATGGGACTTTCTTGGTCACAGGCGGCTCGCCGAGACATTCAGCCACGGCGTTTACATACTGCTTCTGGGTGAATTCACCGTCGCTGGACAGGTTGTACGCCTGCCCGACCGCCTTGTCGTTCATCGCCGCCAGGATGCAGCCCTCGGCCTCGTTTCCGGCGTAGGTCAGATTAAACAGATTGTTCCCGTCGCCGATGAGCTTGGCTTTTCCGTTTCGAATCGCCTTTATCAGTCGCGGCATGGACGCCCGGTCGCGCGGGCCGTACAGCCAGCTCGGCTTGACAACGGTGACCGGGATCTTCCCGGCTTCGTGCGCCGCCCAGACAAGTTTTTCGGCCTCCACTTTCGCGCGGCTGTAGTAGCTCCACTTGTGCAGATTCACTCCCAGCGGGGCCGATTCGTCGAGCACCAGTCCCTCGCCGTCGGGGTGTCCGTACGAGCTGATGCTGCTGACGTGGAGGAACCGCTTGACTCCGGCGGCCTCGGCGGCGGCAAGCATGTTGGCGGTGCCCTGGATGGAAATCGCCACGAACTGCCTCCACGGACCCCAGTCGCCGACCTGCGCCGCGGAGTGATAGACCGTGGTGACGCCCTTCAGGGCCTCGGTGAGGCTTTCGGGATCGGTGATGTCGCCGATAACCTTCTCGACGCCCCACTCGTCAAGTACGCGGGTGTCGCTGCTTTGGCGGACCAGAACCTTCACAGGCATGCCCTGCTCGATGAGCTTCTCAACTATATGGCTGCCCAGCAGCCCCGTAGCGCCGGTAACTAAATTCATGACAACTCCTGTATTCATGCCCCTGTAGTGTCGATATCGGGGCGGGGTACTGTAATTCGATCAGGCCATAACGTCAAGAAGCGTTTTGATCCAGACGCCCTTAATTCCGCACAGATGCTCCGTGTGGGAATTCCGACAGCCGGAGTCAGACCGGGTCTTGTCGCCGCATGCAGTTCCACACAGCCCCGCCAGACCATCATTTTTCTTGGAATTCTCTTGACTAATTGGCGGGATGCCTGTACTATCCTCCAAATTATCCCACAAAAACCTTTGCTCGTTGATCGATATGCGCCCGCTCAAGGCGATGTAAAGGCTAAGACAAAAACTCGGCGACAACGGATTGTCTCACGAAAAACAGTGGATTTTGTCGATAATTCACTGTTAAGCGCGT
>Ga0180435_10000700_pt1 | contig 35493 bp, 27 predicted proteins | sample SS_ome_3_FD_132467 | JGI IMG/M metagenome (GOLD analysis project Ga0180435, IMG submission 132467) | Hypersaline lake sediment archaeal communities from the Salton Sea, California, USA - SS_3_S_1 metaG | ecosystem: Environmental > Aquatic > Non-marine Saline and Alkaline > Hypersaline >... | reverse complement strand
GTCGTCGTGATCAGATCGACGCGCTGCATGACGTCATGGTATTCGTGCGTGCCGCGGCCCGTCTTGCCGATGAAGCCGGTCGCGTGGGAGTCATCGACCATCACCAACGCATCGTGCTTCTCGGCCAGGTCGCAGATCTCACGTAGCGGAGCGATATCGCCGTCCATCGAGAAGACGCCGTCGGTTGCGATCAGCCGGTACTTGGCATCCTGCGCTTCCTTGAGCTTCGCATCCAGATCCGCCATGTCCATGTGATTGACGATGAAGCGGCGTGCCTTGGTGAGACGGATGCCGTCGATGACGGAGGCATGATTCAGTGCGTCGGTCAGCACCGCGCACTCCTTGTCGAGAAAGGGCTCGAAGACGCCGCCGTTGGCGTCGAAGCAGGCGGCGTAGAGAATGGCGTCGTCCATGCCGAGGAAGTCAGCGACCTTGCGTTCGAGCTCCTTGTGCACCTCTTGCGTGCCGCAGATGAAGCGCACCGACGACATCCCGTAGCCCCAGCGATCGAGTCCGCCATGCGCCGCCTGGATCAGCTCGGGATGCGAGGAGAGGCCCAAGTAGTTGTTGGCGCAGAAGTTGAGGACCTTTTGTCCCGTGCTGACGGTGATCTCGGCTCCCTGTTGGCTGGTGATGATGCGCTCTTCCTTGTAGAGCCCCGCTTCGCGAACCTCGGCCAGGCCTTGGCGCAGGTCCTCCTTGATCTTCCCGTACATGGACGACTCCTCCGGTTGGCGTTGTCGATGGTCCGTACCGGAAGCGTGATTCGCGTTCCGGCCTGGAAGCGGGGAGTATAGGGAGCGGTTCCGGGGGGCGTCAATCCTGCTTCCGGAAGTGCCGGTTCGGTTTCCCGGGCTGCCGTTCCTGATTCTCGTGTCGTGCCACGGGCCTCGTGCGCGGCTGCGCGGCCCCCGCTCCCGCCGGCGGCCGGGGCGGCGCGTGCGCGGCGCGGGCGGCTGAGCGCGCCATGCGCGCCATCAGCCCGGCGGCGAGCCACAAGAGCCCGGCGCCGAAGATGAACGCGAGGCGCTTCGACCCGAACGTGATCAGGAAGTACCCGAGCAAGGGGGCGACACAGGCGCGGGCGCCGGTCAAGAAGGTATGCACCGCCTGATACGAGCTCGGGTCCTCTTCACGCGCGAAGTGCACGCTGCTCATGTGCCAGGTCAGGCTGACGCCGGCCATCGCCGCCCCGAACGCGAGGAAGGCGCCGTAGACGAGACCGAGGCGCAACGTCCCGAGGGTGAATCCGGCGGCGAGTAGGAGCAGGGGGTAGAGAGAGAGGAAGCCGAACGCGCGCGTACACATCCGCACCGGGCCGTTGCGCGCCATCCACCCGCCGACCAGCGGCGGGAAGAGGATCATGCCCGCCTGGCCCATCAAGCCCTTGGCGAGACCGATCTGGCGATAGTCGAGCTGCAGATCGTGGACCAGGAACAGCGGAACGACCGGGAGGAGGCCGAGAAAGGCGATGCCGTAGATGATGAAGTTCCGTTGGAAGCGCCGGTAGGCATGGTCCTCGCGCAGGATGCGAAAGACGAGCGTGACCGACTCGCGCATCGAGCGCAAGGCTGGGCCGAGACCGGGCTGTCCCGCCGGCCGGTAGGAGTCGGCGACCGGATCGCTGGGAAGCGGACCGCGAATGCGCTCGGGTCGGACCTGGGGGGCGCCGGGGAGGGGTGCCCAGCGCTCCAAGTGCTGCTCCATGCGCGTCAGCATCCAGACCCCGCCAAACCCGATCGCGCCCGCGATGCCAAAGTAGAGCCCATAGAGGTTCTCGTTCCAGTCGAGCAGCCAGCCGAGCGCAACCGTCGTCAGGAGGCGCAGCAAGGTCGTAACCGAGATCGTCAGTCCGAAGAGCGGGTCGCGGTACTCGCGCCGGTAGGCGCGGCGGATGATCGAGACCTGTGCGGTGACGATCAGAGCTTCCGTCAACCACGAGAGCCCGATGATCAAGATGAACCAATGCGGATCGCGCCAGAGCCCGATCAGCGAGAGCCCTCCACGCCCGATCAGCGCGAAGGCGAGCAGGAAGGGGGTCTTGCGCCGTCCGCGCATGGCACCGGCCCAGAAGAGGGCGCCGAGATAGCTCAGCCCGACCGTCAAGTGGATCGCCGTGACTTGCAGGGCGGAACCGTGGAGGGTCTTGGCCAGCGTTGCGTCGGCCAAATGGATGCATCCGATCGCCACTCCACTCAGGGCGGCGGAGATCAGGTGCAGCCGCAGCAGGACGCGCTCGGCCCCGCTCAGCGCGGCCGGGATGCCGAAGCGCTGTCGCAGCCCCATCCAGGGGGAGGGTGAGGACATGTTAACCTCGAACTTGCCGGGAGAAGCGCTAACGTTGCGGCGGTCGGGCTAGGATTGTCAAGCGCGAGGCGGTAGTCTCCAGCAGGGCGCCGGACGATGGGGCCGAGCGCAACTGGGCCCTGCGGACAGCGGAGATGGCATGCCCTTCTTCTTCATTGTCGCCGGAACCAAGCGACGCGTCGAGCGTGAGGATGAGACGGCCCCGCGCGTGCGCTTCTGTCCGCGTTGCGGCGGGCAGCGCCGCTTCTACCCTGCCCGTGAACGGCTCTATCTGACCGTCTTTTTCTTCCCGTTGCTTCCGCTCGGGAGCGGCCGGCAGTGCCTGGCCTGCGAGTCCTGCCAGCTCTGCGTTCCGGAGTCGGTGCCCTATCGGGAACCGGGCACCCCAGGCGACGGGATCTTCTGCCCGCACTGCGGGCGTCCGATCGGCGACAACGAGGCGGTCGGTTGGGGGCGGATCACTTGTCCGCTGTGCGGCGGGCGGTTCCGACTCGAATAGGCCGCATGCCCGCGCCGCACCGTCTCGCTCCCCACCGCGCTGCGGGCAGGTCCGCATGGAACCGCGCAGCAGCGTCCTGCGATCGGGAACTCAAGCCTCGGCCTGAAAGAGGGCGGGGGCGCGTTGCGCGCAGAGGCACTCCTCATAGAGCGCCACGGTGGCGGTCAGCATCCGGCCCAAACTGAAGTGTGCCCGCACGCGGTCGCTGCCGGCGAGGCCGAAGGTGCGCGCCGCGTCGGGGTCGCGCAGCAAGGCGGCCAGCCGGTTGCGCCACGCTTCCGGGCGCCCCGGCGAGATCAGATGTCCGGTCTCGCCCTCGATGATCGCTTCGCCAACGCCGGCGACGTCGTAGGCGACGACCGGCAGGCCGGTCGCCATCGCTTCGAGCACGGCGAGTGGGAATCCCTCCCAGCGGGACGAGAGGAAGAAGACGTCGAACGCGGCGCAGAGCGCCGAGGCGTCGACTCGCCGGCCGACCAGGTGGATGCGCTCGCGCACGGAGGCTTGGGCGGTGGCAGCGGTGAGTTCGTCTGCAAGAGGACCGTCCCCGATGAAGACGGCGTGCACGTCCTGCTCGGCCTGGAGCAGCGGGAGCAGTGCCCGCAGCGCGCCAAGCGGGTCCTTGGCATGGTCGAGGCGCCCGATGGTTCCGGCCACGCGGGCCGTCGCCGGCACGCCCAGCGCCGTGCGCGCGCGCTCGCGACTCGTGCGACTCGCCGCCTCGGGCATGCCGATGCCACCGTGAATCACGCGGTAGTCGCCGGGGTCGCCGATTCCCGCCTCCAGTCCGGCGTCGCGCACGGCGGCCGAGACGGCGATCAGCGCGTCCGCCCACCGCGCGGCACGGCGTTCGAGGTGCGTGTAGATTTGGCGCCACACCCATGGCGTGTCGGGCGTCATCGCCCAGGCGTGTGCGGTGTGCAAGCAGACCGGCGTTCCGGCCAGGGGCGCGGCCGCACGTCCGAGGATGCCGGCCTTGGAGCAGTGGGTGTGAAGAATGTCGAACTTGCCGCGCGCGAGTTCATCGCGCACGCGCTGCCAGGCGCGCAGGTCGTGCCAGGGGGACACCTCCCGCACGAGGTCATCGAAGATGCGCACCGGAATGCCGCGTCGGGCCGCCTCCGGCAGCAGCGAACCCTCGCGGCCGGACTGCGGGCCGCACCAGATCTCGCTCTCCCAGCCAAGATCTTGCAGATGACCCGCCGTCTCGAGCACGAGCCGCTGGGCGCCGCCGACGATCATGCGTGTGATCAGCTGACAAATCCGTGGCATGCCGGTCCCTTTCCGAACCCTCCTACAGCGGCCATCAAGCGCGGATCCTACCAAGTTGTCGGCTGGGATGCAGCGGCTTCGAGCCGCAGTGCGAGGATGCCAAGTCAGCGGGTCACGCCGGGCAGGAGCAGCCAGCGCCCTACGCGCGTTCCCTGGGGGCCCTCGAGGCGCACGAAGACGAGCCCGTTGGCGGGCGCACTCCCGGGGCCGAGGGGGAGGGCGATCGGCCAACCGTGACGCCCGGCGGCGAGGTGCTGTCGTTGCCGCGGTCTGAGCAGGCGGCCGGCGGCATCATACAGGGTGAGCTCATAGTCGCCGGCGAGGTCGGTTTCGAAAACGGCGCGGGTCGCGTCGCGGCTGATCGCCGGCACGAGACGCAACGTGGCCTGCGCCGGCGGAGCGGGCGTGGGCCGTCTGACGAGGCACGCGTCGTAGCCGGCTGGCGCCGGTTCGAAGCGCCAGACCGCGCCGCGCCAGGCGAACTCGACCGGATCGATGGCCAGGCCCGTGCCGCGCAGCGCGGCCTGGTGCCAGACGCGCGTTTCGCGGGGATCGATCCAGTCGGTGGCACCGGTTCGACCGCCTGGCAGCCAACCAGCCCAGCCCGGCGTCGGTTCCGCCGAGCCGGCTCCTCCCCAACCGATCTCGAGGCTCCCGTCCGTCTCGAGGCGGAGGGTTGCCTCGCGCCGCACCGTCCCCGCGTCGATGAACGTCTGGCGCAGTCGCAGCCCTGCTTCGTCGTGGCGCCAGTCGATCTGGAGCGTGTCGTACCAGGTGGCCGTGCCGGGCCGGCGCGCGAGCGCGGCGAAACAGGGCTGGGGCGCGTCCGGATCTGATTCGCCTGAGAGCCACGTGACCGACCCGTCAGCCTGCAGTCTCAGCGAGTCGGCCGCCTGCGTCACGCCGGTCAGGCCCGGCAGCGATACGCCGCCGTACCAGGGGATCGTGCGCGCCGCGGCCGCCGCGGGCAGGACGAAACTCCCGCCGGCGGGTCGCAGGCCCGCCGCGGAGAGCAGGTCTTCGGTGACGGCGATCACCCCGTGACCGAGACCAGCAGCTTCCATTCGCGCCGCCACCTGCGTCAGCGCCTCCGCCGCGTGCGCGAAGGTTGCCGCCGGTGTCAAGTAGTAGAGCGTTTCGCAGGCGGCGATGTCGGCCAGGCGGGCTCCGAGCGCCTCGCGCAGGCGCCAGAGGAGGCTGCCCCAGATCAGACCGTCGGAGTGGGGTTCGCCCGTCACATCTTCCGGCGCGCGCCGCAACGGCGCCAGATCGCGCCAGCACCCACCCGACAGGGCCACGCCGTCCCAGTCGCCAATGCGGCTGTCGCCGGTGCGCGTAGCGGCCAGATAGTCGCTGAATCCCTCACTGAGCGCGCGGGCGTCTCCGCCGATCGGTGCGCCGACGACGTCGTGGAAGATCGCGTGCCCGTACTCGTGGAGGATGATGTCGGCATCTTCGCCGTCGTCGACACCGCCGTCGCCGAGATAGATGCAGCGGCTCGCCGGGCTGTACCAGGAGTCGTCGTTGGCCGTCGCGTGCACGCAGACCTGCTGCGGGCGCGCATTGAGCGCGGTGTAGCCGAGCATGCGCAAGTAGCGTTGCGCTTCAGTGACATGGTAGAAGGCCATCACCTCTTCGAAGTGGCGCGCGCGGTGGGAGAAGGAAAACTCCAGGTCCGTTGCGTAGGCATCTCCCCCGGGGTTGTGCACCGCCGCCCACAGCCCGCGCAGGCCCCCCGAGCCATCCAGATCGCGCAGCCGGACCGCACTGCGGAAGAGGTCGACGTCGTCGCCATCGCGGAGCGATCGGTCGCCGGAGACGACGACCGGGTTTGGATCAAAGACGAGCCCCTGGCCGACAGCACGCTGGGCCAAGGGCTGGCGGGCAAGCAGGCGGCCGTCGCCGCCGAGCAAGAGCCGAGCTTCTGCCGGCCGAAGCCCTGCGCCCAGGGTGACGGCGTGGCCCCAGACCAACGTACCGGCCTGGACGATCCACCCGCTCTCGACCGCGGCCGCTTCGTCCACGACCGGGGCGCGGGCGGATCCCCCGGGAGCCCTCGCCAGGGCTCGAGCCTGCTGGCGGCGCGCGAGCTCCATCGCTGCCGCCGCCGATAGCCCCCCGGGGATGGCGCTCGCGACGGGCTGACCCGCGAGCCAGGCCGACACCGCGGCCGGCGCCGTGTAGCCGAGGGCGTTCCCGGCGACACTCTGATGCTCGTAGACGTGTGTCGCCAGCAGCGGGACGCTGCACCAATGCACCGCATGGCGGCGGTGGCGCCCGCAGGGGGTGTCGATCCACGCACCGGCCGCGACGAGCTGCAGCTGTTCACCCGGTGCCGCGGGTGAGGGGGGAGCGGCGGCAACGGGCGAGGCGCCGGGGAGGGGAACCAGGGCCATGAGCGCCACGAAACCGAACCCCAGCAAACGTGGCGCGCGTGAGCCACGCGGCCCGGTCCGCGGTCCGCGTCCGGCAAGCGCACTCCAGTCGTCTTGAGTGCCGTCCGCGATAGGGACCTTGGGCTGCTGCTTTGGCACCTCAACTCCTTGCCAGGAAGAAGGATACAGACGGCGAGGGCGCGACGGCCGGTGCCAGGCGCCGGGCGGCGCGGCGGGACGAAGAGGGCGTCGGAATCAGTATACCAAAGCCGGGAGCGTTTTCGGCGTGTCCGTTGGCGGTGGGTCTATTGCTTCTCGCTGGTTGTGGATCGATTCGGTCCGGTCCTGGTGCTCAACGCCTTTCGGCGGCGTCGGTTGCGCGCTCGGCAATCGAGGCTGGCAGCGGCGGCCATGGCGACTCGGGAAGGGGGCGGGCACGCGCGCTCCCCCGCTCGCCGACGGGCACGGGGCTCGAGCTTCTGATCGATTGCTTCAGAATCAGTTAGGTCCGATTCAGCGGCTCATCTAGATCCACAATCAGGCGGGGACATCGCCGTCGTAGAACGACTCGGCAAACGCCACGTCCTTGCGGCTCCCAATAATCAGCGGCACCCGATGGTGCAAGCGCTTCGGCTCGAGGTCGAGAATGCGGTGCGAGCCGGTGGAGGCGGCGCCGCCGGCGTGCTCGGCGACGAAGGCGAGCGGATTCGCCTCGGGCAGAAGGCGCAGCTTGCCGCTCGGGTGCGTGGCGTCCCCCGGATAGAGGAAGATGCCGCCGTAGAGCAGGTTGCGATGGAAGTCAGCGACCAGCGAGCCGATGTAGCGCAGTGAGTAGGATTTGCCGCGGTAGTTCTTCTCGCTCTTGAAGGCGTCGATCAGGTTGCGGGTGGCCTCATCCCACTTGAAGTAGTTGCCTTCGTTGACGCTATAGATCGAGCCTTCCTCGGGGATGCGGATGTCGGGATGCGAGAGCAGGAATTCCCCGACACTCGGATCGAGGGTGAAGCCGTGCACGCCATGGCCGGTCGTATAGACGAGAATCGTGCTCGAACCGTAGATGATGTACCCGGCGCAGACTTGGTTCTTGCCGCGCTGCAGGATGTCTTCCCGCGTCCCGGTCGGGTCGGGACTGACCTTGCGCTGAATCGAGAAGATCGTCCCGATGCTGACGTTGGCGTCGATGTTCGACGAGCCGTCGAGCGGATCGAAGGTGAGCGTGTAGTTGCCGACCGCATAGCGCTCCGGGATGCGAATGATGTCCTCGTGTTCCTCCGAGGCCATCACGCATAGATGCCCGGTGTAGCGCAGATTGCGAATGATGATCGCATCGGCGTACTCGTCGAGCTTCTGAACCTTCTCGCCCTGGATGTTGGTCCGTCCGGTCAGGCCGAGGATATCGACGAGCGCCGCCTTGCGCGTCTCACGGCCGATGATCTTGGCCGCGAGCATGAGGTGCATCAAGAGGCTCGTCAACTCGCCGCGGGCGGCGGGCGAGAGCCGGTGTTGCGTCTCGGCGATGTGCTCGGTGAAGCTGATCCCGATGCGTTTCTCGCTGTCGTGGTCGATGTGATCTGCGGCCATCGCTGCCTCCCGTGTCGGTCACCGGCCCCGACCGAGGCCTGAACCTGATTCCAACGGCGGACGTGCGAGTATAGCGATCGTTTCGGCAGACCGAAACTTTTTGTTGCCCGCTCTCTCTCCTCTCTCTAGTGTTTTTTCGGCTTGCGGGGCGCTGTCATCAACCCGAGGAGATGGCGCTCGGTGCGATGCATCGCCCGGTGATATGGCCGGGGGCATAGTGTAGGCAGGGAGCGGAACCTCTGGGAGGAGGTGGGACGGTGAAACTCACTCCGATGGAAGTTCGCAAACAGACGTTCCGCAAGACCATGCGGGGGTACGATCCCGACGAGGTGCACGTCTTCCTCGACGTCCTGGCCGAGGAATACGAGAAGCTCTCGCAGGAAAACGGCATGCTGAGCGAGAAGGTGCGCCATCTCGATGAGCAGCTGGAGCGCTACCGCGGCATGGAGCGCACGCTGCAGAATGCGCTCGTCACGGCCGAACGCGTGACCGAGGAGGTGGGCGAACGGGCTCGCCTCGAAGCCGAAACGGTGATCGAGGACGCCCGCGTGCGCGCCGAACGCATCCTTGGCGATTCGCGTGAACGGCTGCAGCTCTTGGCGCGCGAGATTCAGGTGTTGCGGCGCCAGAAGGAGGCGTTCCGGGAGCAGTTCCAAGCGCTGCTTCAGGCGCAGAGCGATCTGTTGCGTGACACGAGTGAAGATCTGGCATCGATCGATGAACTTGACGCCCGGGCGCGCGCGCTCGGCGAGCGCGCCGATGAACCGGTCGGGGGGCCGGCGAGCGAGCCGGCCCGCGAGGCACAGGATGCGCCGCGCCAGGTGGCGGGCGATGACGGGATGGATGCGGGGGGACCGGACGGGCCGAACCCGGGGCCGGTTGCAGACGAGGCGGCGCCGTCGCTGGAGTCGTCCTGGCCGCGTGACGCGCACGCACGCGAATCCGAGGGGCCCGCGGAGGAGCGCCGCCAGCGGGCGGAGCCGGCGCAGGCGCGGCTGCTCGAGGCCGATCCGGCGCAGGAGCAGGATCGCGAGACGCAAGCGCGCGACGGGTTCTTCGAAGCGGCGCGCCAGCCGGAGGGCTTCTTCGAGGTCGGGGCCGAGAAGGGGATCGGGCGGTGAGCGAAGCGCAACAGCCTGCGCTGCGCGCGCGCCTCGAGGCGGCGGTGCAGCATCTCGTCGGCGCCGGGGTCGGATCCGCGCGCGTCGGCCTCATCCTCGGGTCGGGGCTCGATGCGTTGGCGAGCAAGATCGAGGTCAGCCGGAGTGTGCCCTTCGGTGAAATCCCGCACTTCCCCGTTTCGACGGTTGCCCACCACCGCGGCGAGCTGATCAGCGGGCGTTTCGCCGGCCAGGACGTCGTCGTGATGAAGGGGCGCGTGCACGGCTACGAGGGGTACCCCCTTTCCCAGGTCGTCTTCCCGGTGCAGGTGATGCGCCTGCTCGGCATCGACACGCTCGTCTTGACGAGTGCCGTCGGCGGGCTCAATCCGCTCTACCGGGAGAGCGATCTGATGGCGGTCGTGGATCACATCAATCTGATGGGTGACAACCCGTTGATCGGCCCCAATGACGACCAGCTCGGACCGCGCTTTCCCGACATGAGCGAGCCCTACGATCGCCGCCTGGTCGAGTTCGCTACTGGCGCCGCATTGAAGGAGGGCGTGACGCTGCATCGCGGCGTCTTCGCGGCCGTGATGGGGCCGAACCTGGAGACGCGCGCCGAGTATCGCTTCTTGCGCATGATCGGGGCCGACGTCGTGGGCATGTCGCTCGTGCCGGAGACGATCGCCGCCGTGCATGCCGGCATGCGCGTCCTGGGGCTCTGTGCGGTGACGGACATGTGCCTGCCCGACGCGCTCCAGGCGGCGGAGATCGAGCGCATTCTCAAGGCGGCCGCCGATGCGCAACCGGCGCTCAATCGGATCGTCGCGCGGGTGCTCGCGGCGCTCGCCGTGCCGGAACGGGAAGACGAGGGGGCGTGAAACGCTTTGTGGCGAGCAGTGCCGCGCTGGTGATCCTCGACCAGGTGACCAAGCTGCTGGCGCGCCGTGGTCTGACCGGCGACGAGCCGGTTCAGCTGCTGGGTGATGTGCTCCGTTTGCGTCTGGTGCACAACGCCGGCGCCGCGTTCGGCCTCTTTCCCGGCAATCGCCTTGTCTTCATCCTGGTTTCGATCCTCTCGATTGCCTTGATCCTCTATCTGATCTTCTCGCGGCGCTATCTGTTCCGCGGTAGCTTCATCGCCTTCGGAGCGATTCTGGGCGGAGCGATCGGCAATCTGATCGATCGGCTCTGGTTGCACCGCGTCGTCGACTTCATCGACGTGGGGGCCGGGATCCACCGTTGGCCGACGTTCAATGTCGCCGACATCGGTGTCACCCTCGGGGTCCTTTATCTGGCGGGACACTTCCTGGTGTCCGAGGCGCTGCCGCAGCGGGCGAGCGAGCAAAATGGATGAGCACGCCGGCGATGGCAGCGGTCGTCTCGTCGTTGACGAAGAGGCGGAGGGGACACGTGTCGACCGCCTGCTGGCCGAGTACCTGAGCGATGTATCTCGCAACCGCATTCAGAAGCTGATCCGCGAGGGGCGCATCCTTCTGGACGGCGCGCCGTGTCGCGCGAGCACGCCGGTCAAGGCGAGTCAGGTGGTGACCTGGCCGGCCGACGCCGGCTGGGTGACCGTCACGCTCAATCCGCAGCCCGTCGATTTCGAAGCCGTCTTCGAGGATGAGTCGCTGCTCGTGCTCAACAAACCGCCGGGCCTCGTCGTGCATCCCGCTCCTGGCCATTGGGAGGGGACCTTGGTTCACGGCCTGCTGCACCGCTGGCCGCAGTGGCGCCCGCCGGGCGGCGCGCTGCGTCCGGGCATCGTCCATCGCCTCGACATGGAGACGAGTGGGTTGATGGTGGTCGCCCGCACGGGCCGCGCGTTTCAGGAGTTGCAGCGCCAGATTGCGGCGCATGCGGCCGAGCGGGCATATGTCGCGCTCGCCTGGGGCACCGTCGAAGGTGATGAGGGCTGGATCCAAGCTCCGATCGGGCGCGATCCCCGACACCGTCAGCGGATGGCAGTCGTTCCCCAGGGGCGCCCATCTGCGACGCAATGGCAAGTGCTTTCGAGGTTTGACAGCTTAACTCTGCTTCGCCTAGTATTGCGCACGGGCCGCACCCACCAGGTGCGCGTGCACCTCGCAAGCCGGGGACATCCGGTTTTCGGCGATTCGCTCTACGGCGGAATCGAGTATGCTCGCCGCCTGACGCCGGGGCGTCGAGCGGCGCTCGATCGCCTGCGGGGGCAGATGGGACGCCTGGCGTTGCATGCCTATCGGCTCGCCTTCCGGCATCCGCGGGACGGCGAGTGGCTGGAATTCGAAGCACCGGTTCCGAGGGACATGGAAGGCGTGCTGCTCGCTTTGACGGGCTCAGGAGGGGACGCATGAAGGTCACCAAGCGGATGGAAAACGATGTGGCGGTCGTCACGTTGAGCGGCAAGCTGATGGGCGGTCCCGATGCGGAGTCCGTCCGGCAGGTCATTCGCGATACCCTGGACGAGGGGACGCGCAAGATCGTCGTCGATTTGGGCGGTGTCCCGTGGGTCAACTCGACCGGCCTCGGCGTCCTGATCGCCAGCCACGTGACCGCATCCAACGCCGATGCGGCGCTCAAGCTGGCCCAGGTCGACAAGCGCATCAGTCAGATCTTCATGGTCACGAAGCTTCATACCGTCTTCGAAACGCATGGCAGCGTGCAGGAGGCGCTGCAGAGTTTCCAGGGCTGAGCGTTCACTGTGGATTGCTGCCGCCGCGCCGTGTCTCCCCAGGGCGATCCCGAGCGCATTTGCGCGCCGAGCACTGAGGAGTAGCGATGACCACGTCAGTCAAACCGAACGAGATTCAGTTGCGCATGCCGAGCCAGATCGAGCTGCTCGACGTGGTCGACAAGGTGGCGGCGGCGATTGCCGAGCAACTCGAGTTCGACGAGGAAGAGGCCCACAGCGTCGCCAACTCGGTGCTCGAGGCGGCGACGAATGCGATTCAGCACGGGCATCTGCTCGACAGCTCCCAGGCCGTCGACATCACCTTCGAAATGACCCCCGAGGCCTTGCGCGTCACGGTGCACGACTTCGGCCCCGGCTTTGACGTCGACGCCGTCCTCAATGCCGATCCGACGTCGCCGGACAGCCTGCTGCGCCCACGCGGGCGCGGGATCTTCATCATGAAGAGCTTGATGGATGAGGTCAGCTTCGAGATCGATCCCGAAGCGGGGTGTACGGCAATCCTGACCAAGTTCCGGCGCACGCGCTAGGATGGCGCGGCCGGTCGGACCCACACCGATGACCGACGAATCGAGAGCCGCCGACGGCGGTCGCATCCTGGGTGTCGATCTGGGGCGACGCCGCACCGGACTCGCGCTGAGCGATCCGGGCGCCACGCTGGCGACGCCCCTCGAAACCCTCACCGGCTCTCCGCCGACCCTGCTCGCGCCCCTGGCCGAGCGCGTCGCGCACCACGGAGTGGTGTGCGTCGTCTTCGGCTTTCCCCGCCTGGCGAGTGGTGATCCGGGCGAGATCGCCGGGCTGGCGCGCCGCATCGGGGATCGTTTGGCGCAGCGGACGGGCGTGACGGTCGTCTACTGGGACGAGGCGCTGACGAGCTGGGAAGCTGAGCGCATTCTGGCGCACGATTCGCCGCGTCGGTCGCGCTGCGGGGCGGGTGCGGGCGGCCGGCGCGCGCAGCGTCGCGCGGGCGAGGTCGATCGGCTGGCGGCGGCGCTGATGTTGCAGGACTATCTCGACACCCACCGCCAGAACCTGGCACGCGGCAAGCCGGGGACGGGAGAGCAGGCGTGAAGCTCTCAGGGCTGGCCGCGTTGGCGTCCACACTGCTCACCTTGGGGCTGCTCGTGGCCGGCGCCGGAGTGCTGTTGCTCGTGCTGCCGGGGAGCGACGATGCGGCGCCGGTACGCTTCTGCATTGCCCCGGGCGAGCGTTTCGCCGCGGTCTCCGAACGACTGGCAGCCTGTAACCTCATTCCCGCCTTGGCCCCCCTGGCGCTTTGGGCGCGATTGACCGGCAGCGATCGCCAGATTCAGGCCGGTTGCTATGACTTGTCACCTGCCGCCAGCCCGCTCGAGGTTCTCGCGACGCTCTGCCAGGGGCGCGTCGTCCTCGCCCGCGTCACGCTGCCGGAAGGGCTGACGGCCTGGCAGACGCTCGAAGTGTGCGCCGGGGAGTTGGACGTCCCGCACGCGGAGCTCCAGGCGTGCGCCCGGGACGAAGCCTGGCTCGCGCGACAGCGACTGCCGGAGACGGGTGTTGAAGGCTACCTCTTCCCGGAAACCTACCACTTCGCCCCCGGCGTCGGTGCGGTAGAGGTCCTCGATGCCCTCGTCGGCGAGTTCTGGCGGCGCTTCGACATGCGGCGGCAAGCGCGGGCGGTCGAAATCGGGTGGTCGGTGGCCCGGGTCGTCACGCTTGCGTCCATCATCGAAGCCGAGGTGACCGATCCGGCCGAGCGGCGGCGCGTCGCGGCCGTCTATCACAATCGCCTGGCGGCCGGCTGGCGACTGGAGGCCGACCCGACCGTCGCCTACGCCGTGCGCCGGCCCGGCCGGCGGCTGACGCGCGCTGATCTGGCCGTCGATTCACCCTACAACACCTACCGTCACTACGGGTTGCCGCCGGGGCCGATCTGCTCGCCCGGCTTGGCGAGCCTCGATGCGGCGCTCTGGCCGCTCGAGAACTGCCGCGACCGGTTCTTCGTTGCACGGGGAGACGGCACGCACGTCTTCTCGAGTACATTGGAGGCGCACCGCCGCGCCGTGAGGGAAATGCGTCGGAGGAGGCCTAGCCCGCGCTAGTGGGGCGTACGATTGCCGCGCCCCGGCATCCGTGCTAGGCTCCGGCGCCTGGCAGAGCCGGAGATCAGGGGGAGCAAAAGATGCAACGCACGATGCGCAAAGCAGATCGGGGCCCGGTCCGCCGCCGGCCCGCCCCGCCCGAGCCGCACGCGCACGAGATCCGCATGCAGCGCAAGAACCTGGTGTGGCTCAGCATCGCCATCGGCGTGATCGTCGTCGGTTTCGCGACGCTGGCGATGGGCTCGCTAACGGTGGCGCCGATCCTTCTAGTAGGCGGGTTCCTGGGACTCGTGCCCTACGCACTGATGACGCGCGGGCGCCAACATGAGAGCTAGTGCATTGTCCGCAAGGGAGTTGTGACTCGAGTCCTTCCGTCCGGCGACCTGCCGGACACGGGACGAGAGGGGCGGATAGCTCAGTTGGTTAGAGCGCCTGCCTTACAAGCAGGAGGTCACAGGTTCGAATCCTGTTTCGCCCACATGAGCATGCCATTCGAGTGGCCGCCGGTGCCGGTCGTCTGGCGGAATTGCTTTCCTGAAAGCGAATTGGGGGAACGATCGCTTGACACCTCCCGGGGCCGCTGCTATGCTTCTTTCGTGCAAGCTAGCAGTGGTGCTTTCGGAAAGGAGGTGCGGAGGCAACAAGGGTCGATCTAGATCTGCATCTTGAGACTTGTGGCCTTCCACGAAGGCTGCGCTCACAGTGCATCGTCAACCAATGGAGGTTCGAGAAACATGAAAAGAGCATTGTTTGCGCTGGTAGTGCTTGCACTCCTGGGCACCCATGCTTATGCGAGCGTGCCGGATCCGTCCATGAGCACGGTCGAGCCGTGGGATACGAACGGCAAGGCCGTGGGCGTGCCGGATGTCAACGGTGCCGCTGGCGCTGATATCGATGTGACGGTCAACGCCAACATCGGTGGCGTCGCGACCCCGATCGAGGGTGCGTTCGTTGGTGTCGAGTTCAGTGCGGGCTGCGAGGTCTGCATCTGCTCCAACGCTGGCATCGAGGCCTACACGGATGCGTCCGGTATGGCCACGTTGAACGTCGGCGTCGGTGGCTGCTGCGATCTGGGCGCCGCTGTGGTGGTCAAGGCTGGTGACGATACGGTCGTTCCGCCGGCGTTGGTCATCATTCGTTCGTACGACCTCTTCGCGTCGACGGACTTCAACAACGACTGCGCCACGTCGCTGGGTGACTTCACGGCGTTCGCTGGTGCTTACAACAACTGCGACGTTCAGTGCGCCGACTACACGGGCGACGGCTGCGCGACGTTGGGTGACTTCACCTTCTTCGCCGGCAACTACAACACCGGGTGCACCCCGGCCGAGTAGCGCCTTCGAGAGTCGTCGAGCAGCGATGCTCGGCTGTTGTTTGAACGGCCCGGGTCTCTGCGACCCGGGCCGTTCGCTATGCCTGAACGGGGAGGGTGGCCCAAAGAAAGCGCCGAACCCGGCCGATCGGTTCGGGTAGAGAGAGACGACGGGAGTTGCTAGGCTCCCGCGTCATGGATCAGCGGGGGAAGACCACGTCCATGAGGACGACATCGGCAGCTTGGACGCGCGCGCGGATCCGATGCGCCGGCCGCCGCCGGCCGCAGCCGGCGGGCACGGCAGCCCGCCGCGGCTCAGAGTGCGCGCGCCTCGCCGCGCCTCGCCGCCGGCTCAGGGCAGGGGTCTTCCTGATCGTATTGTGCGGGCTGGCGCTCCCCGCGGCCTGGCCCGGGCCGCATGACCGCGGCGTCTTGATCACGCACCTGAACACCGAGCTCGAGTACACCTCCACGATTCCGACGTACGAAGGGCAGGCGGAACTGCGCGACTGCGAAGATGCCGTCTGCGTCGGCCCGGTCGATCCCGAGCGCGGCCAGGTCTGGTTCGTGCTGGCCTCGTTCGAGAACTCCCCCGGTCCGGTCGATCTCGGGGGCGCTCAGTTCGGCTTCGAATCCTACGACACCTCCCGGCTGCAGTTTGTCGACTACGGTGCCTGCAACGAGGGCTTTCTGGAGATTCCCACCTCGGGTTGGCCCGGGCCGTCGAGCGGGACGGCGCTCGTCTTCGAGCGCAGCCGACAGGAAGACGTGGTCGAGCTCTACTGGTTCGCCTCCTACGTGTATGGCGAAGTCGCGATCACGCTGGCCCCGTGCCCCGATGCCGTCGGCGGAATCGCCTTCAGCACACCGCCGCCGGATCAAGAGGAAGATGTCGCCTTCGACTTCGGCAAGCTCGGCTTCGGGACCGAAGGCTACAATCCGTGCGACCCGGTGCCGCCCGATCTGGATGGCGCGTGCTGCATCTTCGACGAGTGCTTCGTGCTGACCGAGGATGATTGCACCGCCCAGAACGGCGTGTTCCAGGGGGTCGGCACCGATTGCTTCCCGAATCCCTGCCGCGGTGACTACGTCGACACGTCTTGGGGCGTCCTGAAGCGGCTCTATGAGTAGTCGCCTCGCGCCTGGTCGCCCACCGCACGCGGCTCCCTGAGCCGTCCGCCGCCCGCGCGCTTTCACCAACCAACCTCAGCGCCCCGCCCGCGGCTCGACAAAGCCGTTCGACGCGCCTAGGCTACCGACTGGCAGACATGCGCTTGGAGCGTTCGCACGGCGTCTCTGGCGGCGGAAAAAAGCCTTGTCTCGGCGGGCGAGGATGGCATACTCGCCTTCGTCCCGGACCGCAGCGGGGCCTCTGCGTCACGCGAGGCCCACGGCGCGCGGGCGTTGGGTTCTGGCATGCTTTCGGGGTTGTATCTCGTAGCGTGCTCATGTATTAGGATACCGTAGATTCGCCGCTAGATGCTCCCGCGGTGGGTGTGTCCGGCGCCCCCGTGAGGGCAAGGCAGAGGAAGGGTTTCGAAGTCAAGGAGGTCGAGCCAATGAGACGGGTCTTCTGGACTCTGGCGATCATGGTCTGCGTCGGAAGCGCTGCGCTGGCGGATCCGGCGGATCTTGCGGGCGGTGCCTTTATCGCTCACTACGAGGCGGCCATCGAGTACACCGACTCCGGCTTCGCCGGCTGCGAGGAGTACACGACGAGCTACGCGATCGAGGACTGCGGCAGCCAGATCAATCAGATGCCGCTCGAGGGCGGTGTCTGGTTCGTGCTCGCCGCGTGGGCCGAAGACAAGGTCTGGGCCGGCGTGCAGTTCGGCGTCGATTACACGGTCGACGCCACGTACATCATCGACTACGGCGTCTGCGGAACGGGCGAGGTGCTGGAGATCCCGAGTGGCGCGTGGCCGAGTCCCCAGACGGGGATTTCGCTCGCCGCGACGACCGATCCCTGGGCGGGCAACTTCGAGCCGGTCTATTGGTTCTACAACTACGCCTACGGGGTCGACAACGACATCGTTACGATCATCCCCGACCCGTTCGGTGCGAGCGGCTCGGGCTTCGCCGGCTGCGCCAATGAGAGCCAAGTCGAGTACGAATTCGAGAACCTCGGCGCGATGGGGTTGGCCACCGACGGTGTCGCGGCCTGTTACGAGCTGCCGCCGACGCCGGGAGCGTGCTGCTTCGCCGGGGGCGAGTGCCAGCTTCTGCCCGAAGCGGACTGCGTCTCCGCCGGCGGCGATTTCCAGGGCGTCGACACCGTCTGCGATCCGAATCCCTGCCCCGTCACCTGGGCCTGCTGCTACAACGAAGAGTGCTACATGCTCTCCCAGGATGAGTGCGAGAACGACTACGGCGGCACCTGGTACGAGAACGAGGACTGCGATTCGTTCACCTGTCCCGAGGTGACCGTCTGCTGCGTCGACAACGTCTGCTACCTCGTGACGCAGACCGAGTGCGACGCTTTGGGTGGGGATTTCGTGACGGATCCGACGTTCGATTCCTGCGATCCGAATCCGTGCCCGGTGGCGACGACGGAGGCGAGCTGGGGCACGATCAAGTCGATCTACCGCTAGGCTGCGGCGACGCGACCGGGTTGGCCGGACATCCTTGATCGTTGGGCTCGATCTCGAGAGGAACCCGATATGCGACGGCCGGTAGGGAGGGCGGGATGCCCTCCCTGGCGCGCCTCGTCGGGAAAGCTGGAGGGCCTCCCACGGAGGCCCTTTCTCGTGCATGCCGCCCATGGCGCAGTTGCGTTGCGTCTGCTGGCGGGTGTCCGGCCTGAGATGCGCTGTTTTGCTGGGGGAGGCTGATGCCATGACTGCCGATCGTCCGCTTGGGCGCACCGTTGCCGTGCTCGGGTTCTGCTGCCTGCTGTTCGCCAGCGGCTGCGGCAAGCAACCGGCGGGCGGGCGCGTCGCCGTCATTGGTCTCGACGGTGCCACGTGGGAAATCCTGCAGCCCTGGATCGAGCGGGGCGACTTGCCCACACTCGCGCGCCTCCAACAGGAAGGCGCCTGGGGCGAGCTGCAGAGCGCGGTGCCCTATCTTTCGCCGCCCGCCTGGACGACGGCGATTACCGGCGTCAACCCGGGCAAGCATGCCGTGTTCGATTTCCAGCGCCGCGTTCCCGGGCAACGCGTGATCGTCAATGAGACGGCGAAGAGCCGCCGCGCGCAGCCGATCTGGAAGATGCTCGAGCAGTTCGATCGACGTGCGCTGCTGCTCAACATCCCGATGACCGATCCACCCGATCCGCTCGATGGCCTCTTCGTCGCCGGCTTCCCGCACATGGACTGGACCGGTTTCACCTACCCGCCCGAGCTCGAAGCCCAGCTCGGCGACTACGACCTCGACCGGCTCGAGATGAAGCTCGTGCCGGGCACCGAGGACAGCCTGCTCGACGTCTATTACACCGGGATGCGCCAGCGCGCGCGGGTCACGCTCGACTGGATTGCCAACGAGCCGTTCGACCTGATGTGGATCGTCTTCACCGGCACCGATCGCATTCAGCACACGTTCTGGGGGTTCAGCGACCCGCAGAATCCGAACTACGATCCGGAGCGCGCCGCGCGCTACGGCACGGCGATCCATGACTTCTGGGTGGAACAGGATCGACGCCTGGGCGAGATCATCGCCGCCCTGGGACCGGAGACGACCGTCATGCTCGTTTCCGACCATGGCTTTGGCCCGCTGCGCTACGACCTACGCCTGCAGAACTACCTGCACTCGGCGGAGAGCGACTTGCCGGCCGAACTGGCCGATCAGGTGTACGTCCTCGATCCGGGGGATGCGGCCCGGATCTATATTGCGCGGCGGGGGCGCGATCCCGGCGCCCCGTTGACGCCGGCCGACGCGCGGCAGACGCGTGATCGCGTCGCCGACCTGTTGCGCCAGGCACGCGATCCGCGCACCGGCGAGCGCGTGCTCGATGCCGTCTGGGCGAACGAAGACGTCTTTTCGGGCACGTATGCCGAGAAGGGACCGGATCTGGTGGCGCTGCCGGCGCGCGGCTACTTCATGACGCTCGGCCAGAAGGACGTCGCGGCGAGTGACGGGGCGATCGTGCCGCACGGCCCCTATCTCTCCGGCTGGCACCTGATGAATGGCATCTACGCTGTGCGTGGGCCGAGCATCGTTCCGGGACGGCGCGACGGTGACGATGGCGAGCTCTACTCGCTACTCGACCTCGTGCCGACGCTACTCTACCTGCTCGGCGAACCGGTTCCGGAAGGGCTCGATGGCGGGGTGATGCGCGGCGTAATCGACCCCGCACGATGGGCGGCGCGTCCGCCGGAGTCGTGCCCGCCGCTCGAAGAGGACTATCGCGAGCTGACGCCGGACGAGCTGAAGAATCTGAGGAACCTGCCCTACATCGGTAGCTAGCGCCGCCGGTTGCGCTACGGCGAGCGCTCGAGGCGCTCGACGAGATTCTCGAGCGCGCCGCGATTGCGTTCATCCTGCGCGGCGGCGAGGCTCTCACGCGCCAGCGCGTGCGCCTCTTGCGCGCGACCGTCGCGCATCAACGCCTCCACCGCAAGCCCGGTCGACATCGCGCGCCCCGGCGCCTGGCGCACGACGTGCGTCAGCAGGTCTGTTGCCTCCGCGCTGCGATCGCTACGCAAGAGGATCATGCCGCGCATCAGCTGGGCGATCGGAGCGTCGGGGTAGCGCGCGAGCGCCTCGCGCGACAAGCTGTCGGCGAGCTCCAGGCGCCCGCTGCGCAACGCTCCCGCGGCCCGATTGACCGCGAGCATGACGTCGGCATCGCTTCCGGCGAGTTCATCGGGCAGGGTCAGCGAGCGCACGCGCCGTTCCGTCTCTTCCAGCGCCTGCAAGTTGATCTGCGCCGTCTCGTAGTCGGGCTTGATCTCGAGCGCCCGCCGCAGCAGCACCCGGGCGACTTCCGGATCGCCGGCGAGCATTTTGACCGCCGCCAGCTGGTTGAGGTAGAGCGGGTGCTGCGGGTGTTCGTTGACCAGGGCCGTCAGGAGCGAATCGGCTCGGGGGTAGTCGCCCAGTTTGCGATGCACCTCGGCCAATCCGTAGCGCGCCGCCGCGTACCCGGGGTCGAGCTCGAGCGCTCGTTCGTACGCCTGTCGGGCGGCGTCGGTCAGCTCCTCGGCCAGGAGCAGATCGCCATGGTCCTTGTGGGCGACGGGATTGCCATCGTCGGCGCGCACCGCCTGGCGCACGAGACGCGTCGCCTCCTGGTGGCTGCCGGTGGCGCTCAAGACGACCTGCGCCCCGACACGCAGATCCTCCGACCGGTTTTCGAACCGCTTGGCGCGCAGCGGATCGAGGGCCGAGAGTAGCAGCAGCGCTAGAGCGGCCAGGACCACCCTGCGCAGCGGCGCCTGTTGGCGGATCCGGGCGATGACGGCACGGGGGCGTGCGAGGACCGCCGCCGCCGGGGCGAGCAAGAGCAGGACGAGATACCAGCGGGACGCGGCCGAGTAGGTGCCGATGACATTGACGGCCACGACGGCGATCAGCGGCGCCAGCAGGCGAGCGCAGCGTCCGTCGCGCGGTGGGTCGCCCGTGCCGCGCGCCGCACGTTCGTCTCCACGCCAGACGGCGAGTCCGACCATGGCCAGGGCGAGCAGGAGCGGGTAGAGATAGAGACCCCATTGCAGCGCTGGCAGCTCGGCCCGCAAGAGGTGGCGCAACGAGACCGGATCGGGAATCTCGGGGGCCGAGAACAGCAGCGCCAGGCGGCGCAGGGTCTGCCCGACGAAGGCGACCGGATGCTCGACGAGCCGCTGCAGGCCGCGCGCCGCGTAGAAGTGGAACAGCTCGCCCGGGGTGAGATCGCGGCCGGTTTGTTCGTTGGCGAAGGTTGCCGCTTCCTGCGGGCTTTCCCAGACCGGCGGCGTCAGCGCGCGCGCCGTGCCCCAGGTGTCGGGCGAAAGCGAACGATGAAAGGCGTGCGCACCGCTCCAGTTCCAGACCGGTGCCCCACCCGGCAGCGAGGCGTGATAGCCGGCCAGCAGCGCCGGCACGAGTAGGAAGCCGATCAAGACCAGACCGGCGCCGAGCGGTCGCCGCGCGGGCACGGCGGTGCGCGGCGCGCGGAACCGGCTCCAGATCGCGGCAATCGCGAGCGCCGCGAAGAGCAGCGGTTCGAACAGGAAGCCGATCCCGAGCAGCAGCCCGCCGAGGGTGGCATCGCCGAGGCGCAGCTCGCGCTGCAGGAAGAGCAGGCGCACGGCCGGCAGCAACAGCCACAAGGCATAGACCATCGGCTGGAAGCGCAGGCCGAGCACGAGGCCGACCGGGTGCAGGGCATAGATCAAGGCCGCGATCCAGCGCGCGCGCGGTGCGAGCAAGGGGGCGAGCGACCAGGCGACGAGCCACACTCCGGCCACCGCGAGCAGCGCCTGGACCGCGAAAGCACCGGCCGCGGTGCCGCCGCCTAGCTGGACGGTGAGCGCCGCCGGATAGGGGTAGCCGGGGGAGCCGGCCGGCAGCGCCGTCTCGGGGAACTGCGCGAGAAGGAGACGGATGCGGCTGAAGTGGACCGCATCTTCGAAGGCGGGCAGGCCGGCAAAGAGCGCGCCCTTGAGCGCGAACCAGCCGTAGAGACGGGTCGCGAGCGCCGCGACGAAGGCGCACAGGATCCAAGGACGCGCGTGCGCGTTCGCCGATGGTGCGTCAGCGGTGGGAATGGCGGGCATCGTCAGGGTCTCCGTTCTCTCCAGGCGGACACTGCGCCGCGACCTGGGCTGCGAGTCGCTGGCGGGCCGCGGCGTCGAGGGCCACGACTTCCGCAGAGGTAAGCATGCGCCGCGCCGCATCGCAATCCCCGAGCGCCAGCAGGCTGTCGAGCAGGAGCCCGAGGTGGGTAGCGGTCGGGGCGCCGGCGACGGCGCGTCGCGCGAGCCGGACCGTGGCGCGCCCCGCAGCGCCCATGTCTAGCTGCAAGCGGGCAAGCCGTGCGGCGAGATCGCCGCGCGCCGGGTAGGCTTCCACGAGCGCGTCAAGCAGGACACGCGCTTCGTCCTGCCGGCCGGCGGCCCGGTAGGCGGCGGCGAGCTGCGGTCGCACGTCCTGTGCGGGCGGCGCCAGCGCCGCCGCCCGTTCCCAAGCCGTTGCCGCCTCGGCATAGCGCCCGGCGAGGTAGAGGGCCGAGGCCTTGCCGATCCAGGCCGCAGCAAGCGACGGGCGTACGGCGAGGGCGCGCTCGAAGGCGGCAAGCGCCTCCCGCGGCGCGCCCGCCTCGAGCTCGAGATTGCCGAGGCGCACGGCCGCTTCCACATGACGCGGCGTCGCGGCGAGCACGTGCTCGAAGCAGCGCCGCGCGCGATCGAGGGCACCCTGCATCAGGAGCACGTGACCCAGGCCGGTCCAGGCGGCGGGGTAGTCCGCGGCGATCTCGAGCGCGGCGCGGTACTGCGCTTCAGCCTCTTCCCAGCGGTGCTCGCGCGCCAGCAGGGCGGCCCAGTTGACCCGCGCCTTCGCGCTCCGCGGCTGGTCGGCGACCGTTGTGGCGAACAGGGTGCGATCGTCGCGCCAGACGCGATCGCGCTGCGCGCTGCCGAGGGCGAAGAACAGCAGCAGTGCGGCCAACCCGGCGATGGCGGCCCGCCGCCAGAGCGGGTGTCGCGCCACGGCCCCTTCGATCGCCGCGGCGGCGGCCGCCAGGGGACCGAGCAGCGGTAGGTAGAAGAGCCGCTCGGCCATGATGGTCCCGATCGGGACGAGCAGGTTCGAGACGGGGAGCATGAGCGTACCGAAGAGGGCACCGGCCCAGAGGTAAATCGGATGACGCCGGCGCAGGCGCCAGGCGATGACCGCGGCGACGAGGGCGACGAGCAAGGCCAGTCCGCCGACGCCGACCGGGGTCGTCTCGAGCCGCAGCGCGGCCCAGGAGTAGTCGGCGCGCAGGCGCAGCGGCGCGAACGTCAGCCCGACGCCGTAGGCGAGCACTTTGAATGCGCTTAGCACGCGCGCCAGCGGCTCGGCTGCGGCGAGCGGGTTGTCGACCAGGCTGACGTCGCCGAGTCCGAACCAGGCGCCCAGGGCGGCGCGACGCGCGGCCAGGTAGGCGGCGGCGCCGAGCAGCAGGGCGGCATCGGCCCGCAGCGCGGCGCGCCAGCGCGCTTGCCCAGCGCGGCGCACCCCACGGTACCCGCGTCGATCGCCGAACAGCCCGCCGCGGTGCAGGATGATCAGACCGAGCCAGGCGAACGCGCTCTCCTTCGAGCCGGCGGCCAAGGTGAACAGCAGTCCACTCGCCAGGGTGGTGAGCGGGCGCGGGTCGCGCCGCAGCCAGAGCAGGTAGGCACCGAGGCCACCGGTGGCGGCCAGGAGCTCGGCGCGGCCGACCACGTTCGCGACCGCCTCGCTGTGCAAGGGATGGACGGCGAAGAGCAGCGCAACGGCGACGGCGAGCGTCGCGCGTGCGGCCCACAGGCGCGCCATCACGCGCCAGACGAGCAGCGACGCGGCCGCGTGCAGGAGCAGGTTGACGGCGTGAAAGGGCAGGGCCGCGGTCGGCCAGACGGATCGCTGCAGCCGGTAGGTGAGCGTCGTCACCGGGCGGTACAGGCCCGCGGCGTGGGGCTCGGGCCAGTAGGATTCCGTCAGGCTTGCCCACCACGGGGTGGCCGGAGAGACGACCGGGTTCTGCTCAATGATTGCATGATCATCGTAGACGAATTCGCCGCCGAGCGTCACGAGGTGGGGGAAGACCGCGGCGGCGAGGATCAGCCACGGGGCCCAGATGCGCACCCCGTCGGCGGAGCGACGCCGGTGGAGGGTGGCTCTCATGGCGCCTCTCCGAGCGGCGGGATGCTGTCGCGCGGGGTCCAGCTCGAGCGCGGGAGGCGCAGCACGAGCCGCCGCCCCGCGATCCAGTCCTGCCGGTAGCGCTGCCAGACCTCGCACGGCCGGAGGCCGCAGAGTGCGTAGAGGAGGAGATTCGATGGGTAGGCGATCTCGTTCGCCGTGACCGCCGCGCTCGGCTCAGCCGCGCGGCGGATCGGGGTTGGCCCCGGCTCGAGCGCGAGCAGATAGAGGACGCCATCGGGATCGAGAGTCGCCTCGAGCTGGGAGCGCAAGTGCTGCGCTGCGGCCGCGTAGCGGGCCAACGAATCGAGCGGTGTCGGGTAGACGGCGGCTGGATTGCGTGCCGCTTGCGGTGGGAACCAGAAGCGGGCGTGTGGAATCGCCCAGCGCGAGAAGTAGTACTCGAGCGACGGTGCCGTCAGGTGCGTATGCACGATCGCGTCATTCGCCCCGAGACCGTCGGCGATGAGCTCGCGGGCAAGCTGACGGTCGCGCCCCTTCGTCGGCGGGCCCCCGAGTCCGTAGTTCGGCGCCAAGCTCGCGACCGTGACGAGCGCCCAGAGCGCGAGCAGCGTCAGTCCTGCGGCGAGGCGCCCGCGCGCCAGGGCGCGTCCGACGAGCAGGGAGAAGGCGGGAAAGGCGATCGCATCGGTGCGCGCCAGAACGTAGGTCGGCCGCCAGGTGAGCGAGGCAACGGTCAACGCAACCAGGGGGAGGAGGAGAAAACCGGTCTCGATCGCCGCCGCCCTCCCGCGCCAATCCGGGCGCGCGGCGTTCCGTGGCCGGGGGCGGGGTCGCAGGGCGAGCAGCGCAACCGCCGCCGCGGCGCCGGCCGCCAGCCATCTCCAGGCACTCCAACCGGGCGGCAGGTGCGGGAAGGCGATCTGGTGCTGCCCCGCAGCGAGCAAACCGGGAACGAAGGCGGCCAGGCTGTACAGGGGGGCGAGCGGCAGGGCGCGTGACTGCCAGAAGCCGAGCATCCAGGCGTTGCTCTCGCCATGCAGCGCCAACTGCTTGTGCAGCAGAAGCCAGTAGCCGGCCCAGAGCAGCAGTGGCGGCAGGTGATAGCCGAGCCAGCGGCGCAGCGAGGCGCCGCGCGGGCTGCGCAACGGCCACAAGACCAGCCCCGTGCCGACGATCAGGATTCCCAGGTGGTGCGTCAGGAAAAGGGCCGTTGCGAGGAGCGGCAACCCGGCGCCTGCGCGCCGGCGCGCGTCGAGCAGGAGGTCCCGCGCGAGCAGGATGTAGGCGAGCGCGAAGAGCATCAGCAACGCATAGGAGCGGGCCTGGCGCGCGTGGAAGACGCCGTAGGTCGCGACGGCCAGCACGCCTGCGGCCCAGAGGCACTGCCGGTCGCGCCGGCGCAGGCCGCGCAGCGCGAGCAGCAGCACGGCGACCCAACCGGCCGTCGCCGAGAGCGCCCGCACGCCGCCCTCTCCTCGTCCGAGCAGGGCGCTGACAGGTTTGACGAGCAGGTAGTAGAGCGGGGGGGCATCATCGGTCGTGGCGAGACGGCGCAGGATCGCGAGCGGCGCCTCGCTGGCGAGCTGCGCGGTATAGGCCTCGTCGCACCAGAGACCGGGCAGATCGAGCGCCAGGTAGCGCAGCAAAGCCGCGGCGCCGAGGATCAGGGCCACGGCGACGCCACTCGCCAGCGGTGACGGACCCGTGGCGGGTCCGACGGGGCGCAGGGGAGCGCTCATGCGCCACCTCCCGCCGAGCGCGGAGCCGGCTTGCGCGCGACGGCCAGCACCGAGAGCCCGAAGGGCGGTGCGGCCCAATCGAGCGCCTCTTCGGCGCGCATGAGCGCCGCGAGCAGCCCGTTGAGCCATGCCGGCAGCGGCGCCAGATCGGAGGGCTCGGGGGCGGCGCGCGCGCCCCGGCCGGAACTCGCGACCGGGCGCCGGTGCCGCAGGCGGCGCAGCGCAATCGGCCCGAACAGCAGCCAGTTCCAGTAGCGCACCCGCAGCGGCAGCAGGCCGCTCGCCGCCAACTTGCGTCGCACCGCACGGGCCGTGTAGCGGCGGGCGGTATGGACGGCCTCATCATGAGTCGAGCGCAGGCGGTTGAAGGCGGGCAGATTGAGGACGAGCAGACCGCCCGGCATGAGGCAGCGGCTGAATTCGCGCAGCGCCTGCTGATCGTCGGTGACCCCTTGATGATAGAGCACGTCGGCGCTGACGATGATCGCCTGGCTCGCGCTGGCCACCGGGAGCGCCTCGACCGATCCGCGCAGCAGGTGCGGCAGTCCGCGCCGGCGCGCGAGTGCCAGCGCGAGTGCGCTGTGGTCCAGACCGCTGCCGCGCACGCGGCGATCGAGCCGTGCGAGGAGCATGCCGGTTCCGCAGCCGGCATCGAGGCAAGCGGGGGGCGGCGGCGCCAGGGCGCCCGAGCGATCGAGCGCGGCGAGGATGCGCCGGTGCAGAGCCCGGTACCACCAGTGGCTCTCCTCGAGCGCGAACATCTGTCGGATTTCGGCCGGCTCCATGCGGCATCGCCTCCCGGTTAGGAGCGCGTCACCAGAATCACGCCGATCACGACCAGGATCGCACCGATCCAGCGGATGTACGAGACCGTCTCACCGAGGAAGAGCCAGGAGAAGATCAGGACCAGGATGTACCCCATCGAGAGCAGGGGATAGGCCCAGCTCAAATCGACGCGCGAGAGGGCGGCGAGCCAGAAGAGGGCGCCACAGGCGATCGAGCCGAGTCCGGCATAGAGCGGCCAGGTGCGCAGCATCCGTCCCACCGTCGGCCCGAGCGTGGCGAGGGAGAGCACGCCGACGCGGGTCATGCCCTCCTTGAGGAAGAGCTCGCCGGTGACCGAGAAGAGCACGGCGATGAGTACGAGCAGGAACGCGGTCGTCATCGTCCTTCCTCCCAGGCGGGCCGCACCCGGCGCCGCCGCCTCACCGCGAGACCTCCGCCAGGGCGCGTCCGAGCGCGGTCACGACGTGCTCGAAGTCCCCTTCTTCCAGCGCCGGCGAACAGGGCAGGCTCAGCGTCTCGCGACACCAGGCCTCCGCTGCCGGGAAGGCGCCCACCTGCCCCCCCAAGTCGGCATAGGCGCGCTGCAGGTGGATCGGAATCGGGTAGTGCACCTGGGTCGCCACACCGGCCGCCTGCAGCCGGGCCCGCACGGCTTCTCGCTGCGCCACGCGAACGGCGAAGAGATGGTAGACGTGCTCCTCATCCGCAGCGGGAGCCGGCAATTGGAGCCCGGACCCTGCGAGCCGGTCGCGGTACCGCGCGGCCCACGCCCGGCGGCCTGCATTCCAGCGGTCCAGATGGTCGAGCTTGACGTTCAGGATCGCCGCCTGGAGCTCATCGAGGCGGCTGTTGATGCCGATCGAGTCATGCCGGTAGCGGTCGCTCTGACCGTAGTTGCGCAGCGCCCGCAAGCGGTCCGCCTCCCGTTCGTCCGCCGTCCAGACCGCTCCGCCGTCGCCGTAGGCGCCGAGGTTCTTGCTCGGGTAGAAGCTGAAGCAACCGAAATCGCCCACAGTGCCGGCCGCGCGGCCTGCCCGGCGCGCGCCGTGCGCTTGGGCGGCGTCTTCGATCACGACCAAGCGCTGGCGTCGCGCGATCGCGGTGATCTCCTCCATCGGCGCCATGCGCCCATGCAGATGAACGGGAATGACGGCTCGCGTACGCGGCGTAACCGCCCCCGCAATCTGGCGCGGATCGAGCAGTCCGGTGGCGGCGTCGACCTCGACGAAGCGCGGTGTGGCGCCGACCGCGCTGATCGCGTTGGCGGTCGGGACGGCCGTGTTCGGCACCGTCAGCACCTCGTCGCCCGCACCGATCCCGCTCGCCAGCAGAGCGAGCATCAGCGCATCGGTCCCCGACGCGACGCCGACCACGTGGCCGCCCCCGAGCCAGGCGGCGAAACGCGCCTCGAACTGCTCCCCCTCGGCCCCGAGGATGAAGCGGCCGGAGGCGAGCACGCGCTCGACGGCGGCGCCGATCGCGTCCGCGATCGCGCGGTCATGGGCGCGGACGTCGAAGACCGGAATCACAGGTAGTGCTCCTGGTGTTCGCGGTAGAAGTCGATTGTGCGCCGCAGGCCCTCCGGGAGCGGGGTCCGCGGCTGCCAGCCGGTCGCGGCGTGGAAGCGTTGGAAGCTCCCATAGTAGCTACCGATATCGATGCGCTTCAGGTCCGCCGGGAAGGGCACGCGCTCGATGCGTCCCGTGCCCGCGACCTCGACGAAGAGCTCGGCAATGCGGCTCAGCGAGAGTGCCTCTTGCGAGCCGAGATTGAAGCAGCCACCGATCGTGCTTGGCGCGGTGGCGGCAACGAGGAAGGCGGCGACGACATCGTCGACGTAGTTCAGATCGCGCAGCTGCTGCCCGTCGCCGAAGACGCGAATCGTATCGTTCTCGAGCACGCGGCGGATGAAGACCGACAGGAAGCCCTGGCGTGCATGGCGAATCAGCAGGCCGGGGCCGTACGTGTTGGTCAGCCGCAGGCTGGTGGTCGCCAGGCCGTGCAGGACGTGGTAGAGCCGGTGATACCATTCGCCGGCGAGCTTGTTGATGCCGTTGATGTCGGTCGGGACGAGCGGGTGCCCCTCGTCGACCGGCACGTACTGCGGCCGCCCGTACTGCTGGCGCGTCCCGGCATAGAGCACGCGGGCGCGCGGGTTCTCCCGGCGGCACGCCTCGAGCAGGGCGAGATGGCTGTCGCAGTTGATCGCCAGATCCTTTTCCGGATGCCGCATGCTGTCGATGTGGCTGACGTGGCCGGCGAGATTGAAGATCAGATCTGCGCCGCGCACCAATGGCTCGAGACGCGCGCGATCGCGCAGGTCGGCCTGGACGAATTCGATCCGCTCGCGGACCGGCTCCAAGTTGAAGAGATTCCCGCCGCAGTCGGGCACGAGCGCGTCGATCACCGCCACGCGCGCGCCCGCCTCGACGAGGACCGTCGCCAAGCGACTGCCGATGAAGCCGGCCCCGCCGGTGACGAGCACCGCCTGCCCGCGCAAAGCTCTAGCTGCGCTGAGCGGCATCGACCGGCTCCCCCTCGCGTGGCGGCGGCCCGATCGGTTCCTTGCGGATGAAGAGCCGCCACCAGAGGCTGACCATGCGCACGAAGACGCGCGCCACGCGACGGAAGTTGAAGAACTGGGACTTGCCGTGCATCCGGTGATAATGGTGGACCGGTACCTCGGCGATGCGGAAACCGGCCATGTGGACCTTCGTCATCAGCTCGGTGCAGATCAAGCCCGAGTCTTCGGTCAGGGCGATCCGATCGAAGACGTGGCGGCGGATGAGGCGGAAATCGCAGTCGACATCCCGGACCGGGAGGCGGAAGAGCGTCTTGACCAGCCGGTGGTAGAGCGTACCGACGACCGCCCGGTACCAGGGGTCGCTGCGCTGGATCTTGTAGCCGTTGACCAGGTCGACACCGCTCCGGCGGTCCCAGAGGTCGCGCAGCTGGCGCACGTCGTACTGCGCGTCACCGTCAGTGTAGAAGATCCACTGGCTCCGGGCGGCGGCGAATCCGCTACGCAACGCTCCTCCGTATCCCCTATTGAATTCGTGCTTTATCCATCTGAGGCATGGATAGCGTTGGCCGAGTTCCTCGAGGATCACGTGGGTGTGATCGGGACTGGCATCATTGACGATGATCACCTCATAGTCATCCGTCAGCTCCTCGAGCGTGCGGACGACGAGCACGATCATGCTCGCGATCGTGCCCCAATCGTTGTACGCGGGAAAGAAGACGCTGATCGACTCCTTCCCCGCGGCAGCATGCGCCATGACCCCCTCCCCAAGACCAGATCGGGATCGGCGTTAGGTTTCTTAGGCAAGAAAGGACAAATGGTTACGTACCGGAAGGTCCCTTGTCAATGCCCGGCCGGCGGAACCGGCGGCGCCGGTGGCGGGTCCATGGGGGAGAAAGCCTTTGAGGGGCGCGAAGAGCTTGCTAGGATACGGTTTCCCATGGTTGCGACCGACTCTCGCCGATCCCGGCGGGATGCGTTCAGGACGGTTCGGAAAGGAAGGGTGACATATGCCGCGATTCGCCTGCGGCCTCCTCTGCGTGGCGGTGCTGGCTCTGCTGGCCGGCTGTGGCGAGGAGGCGGACCCGGTATTGGCCGAAGTCGGCGATCAGCAGATCCCGCTCAGTGAGTTCCAGCGCGCCTTCGACGAGATCCTCAGGGGCGACGCCGGGTATCGGCCCGACAGCAGCTCGGCACGTCGTTTTCTGCAGACCTACATCGACAAGACCCTGCTCGAGCAGATCGCGACGGATTCGATTCCCTGGACGCCGCTGCTCGAGCATCGGGCGACGGCGATCCTCGAGAACAACATGGTGCGTGAGTTGCGCCGGCGGGTAATCCACGAGCCGGCCACGCCGAGCGAAGAGCAGCTGCGCGAGGTCTATGCCAAGGCTGACACGCGCTACCACTACCGCGCCATCCTCTTCCCGGCCGAGGCCGAAGCGCGCGCCACGCTGCGCACGATCCGCGAGGGCGCCGCCTTTGAGAAGGTCGCGGAACACATGATGGACCAGGCCGGCGGCAGCGACATGGGCTGGCAGACGATTCTCAGCGTGCCCGAGGCCTTCGTCGACGCCTTGGCCGAACTGGGACCGGGTGAGGTCAGCGAGCCGGTATTCGCCGATGGGCGCTTCTACCTGCTCCAACTCGTCGAGCGGGCGCCCAATTCGGATCTCGAACCGTTCGCCGAGCTGCGTCCGGAGCTCGAGCGCAAGACGTTGATCGAGCGCGGCGGGAAGCTGCAGCACGATTTTCAGCAGGAGCTGCTCGACAAGTACCAGTACAAGCCGCAGATGGCGAACGTGATCTGGTTGACCCACTTGTTCAAGGAGAAGACGGCGCACATTCCCCGCCGGTACCGGCCGGCGCGCAATCCCGACGGCTCGGTCTCGGCCGAGCCGCGGGGTGATGCGATTCCGTGGGAGACGTGCCCGATCCCGGAGGAGGATCAGGCGCGTACGATCGCCACGTCGCTCGTCGACACCGTCTCGGCCGTCCTCGTGCTCGATCACCTGATGGAGAAGCTGCAGCACACCTGGCCGACCTTCGATTCCCCTTCCGACGTGCTGCACCTGACGCGCGAATTGATGCTCGACCGGCTCGAACGGGCCGAGGCCTGGGCCCGCGGACTGAACCAGGATCCGGACCTGTTCTGGGAGGCGCGCAAACGACGCAATCTGATCCTGACGCGCCAGTTCTATCTACGCAAGATTCGCAGCCGCGCGCGGCCGTCGGTCGAGGAGGCGCGCCGCTATTTCGAAAACCACCCCGCGGAGTTCCGCCAGCCGGCGCAGCGACGCTGCATCCAGGTGCTTCTGCCGACCTGGGACGAGGCGCTCGCGGCGCAAGGCATTCTGCAGTCGACGCCGGCGCCGGCGGTGGCGCTCAGCGCGGTCAGGGCGCGCTTTCCGGGGGCGCGCATCGGCACCCCGGAGGGGGTCCTGTTGCAGGCGGGCAACTTCCGCAACCAGGTCGAGCGCCAGGTGTTCGAAATGCAAGCGGGCGAGGTGACCGATCCCTATCCGCTGGAGGGTGGATTCATCGTCGTGCGCGTCGAGGAGGCGGTGGACGGGCAGCTGCCGTCGTTCGAATCGGTGGCCGAGGACATTATGGATCAGCTGGGAAGCGAGACGGCGGACTCCCTCTTCAAGGACGTTCTGCGCCGGCGCAAAGAGGCGACTCCGATCACGATCGATGAGGATGTCTTCCGCCAGGTCCGCTTTTCCCCGGCCGGGGGCGAACAGACCTAGCGGGACGCGCCGCCCGCGGGGTACGGCAAGAGGAGGCGGTGAGGATGACGCTGGGCAGGCTAGGGCGCGCCAGGGTCGCGCGCCGGTGGTTGCGCTCCGGGCTGTGGGCGCTTCTCGCAGCGGGCGTCCTGCTCGGACCGGTCGGCGCCGAGCCGGTCGTGACGGTCCTGGAAGAGAGTGACGATGGGCTCCTGATCGAGGTCGCCGCCGCGCGCCCCGCAGTGACGCCCGTCGCGCACGATTCGGGCGCCTATCTGCGGGTCGCATTGCCGGGCTGGGAGCGGCCGGCGACGCCCGGCGTGCCCGATCTACCCTTCACCGAGTTGCGCATTGCCTTGCCGCCGGGCCGCGCAGCGTCGGTCCGCGTGGAGCCGCTGGCGCAAGAGCGCTTGGCGACCGGGAGACCCGTGCCGGTCCCGCTGCAGCAGCTCGAGGCCGGGTCCACCTGGGAGCCACAGCCGGGCCTCCCGCGCTTCAGCTTCGAGTACCGCCCCGATCCGGCGCACTATGCGGGCGCGGGCCGCTTCCCGCGCGCGCTGGCGGAGCTCGGGCGCACGCACCGCTGGCGGCACCTGCGGGTTGCTCCGATCCGCGTGGCCGCGGTTCAGTTCGATGCCGCCGCGGGCGAGCTCGTCTGGTTCCCGCGTCTGCGCGTGCACGTCGTCTTTGCACCGCAGGCGGAGGGGCGCGATCGGCTTTCCCGCAGTCCCGCCTACACGCCCGCCGAGCCGCATTGGGAGTCGATCTATCGCCGCACACTGCTCAATTACGAGCGCGCCCGCGCGTATCGCACGCGGCCCGCGGTGCGCGCCTTGCCGCGGGCGCCGCGCCCGCAAGCGCAATACGAGTTCCGCGTCGCCGTCGACACCTTGGGGATCTACCGCGTAACGTTCGCGGACCTACAGGAGGCCGGCCTGCCGGTCGCCGAGCTCGACTGGACGCAGCTGCGCATGGCGGTGCGGGGGTTTGACGATGAGGACGAGAGCGATCCGTTTCGCGAGTGGCCGATCGACTTTCTGCGCGAAGACCACGATGGGGATGGATTCTTCGAAGCCGGCGAGGGGCTCGTCTTCTTGGGCGAAGATCGCTGGGACTTTTTCGATCTCACCGGCGGCGGCAAGCGCTACGGGCGCGGCAACGTCTACTGGATCCTCTATGGCGCAGAGCCCGGCAGCGAAATGGCGAGCGATGGTTCCTGGTTCGATTGGCCGGGTCTCTTCCCGCTGATCTCCCACCGCCGCACGCAGCACTTCGAGACCGACCTCTACTACATGACCGTCGTCGCATTGGATGACACGCGCGGTTCCGCGGCGGGACCGGAGGGGATCAAGACCGATCACTACAACTGGACCTATCCGGGCGCCTCGCGCGGAAGTGAGGTGCTGCGCATCCGTCCCGTCGCCTTCGATCTGCCGGCGCTGTTCGGGGTCGACTCGGTCTGCGTGCACCTGCAGGGCCAGGGCTACGTCGGCGGTCAGACGACGGGCCTGCACAAGCCGCGTCTCTGGCTGGCGCGCTCGGCCGATCCGGCGGATACCGCCTGGGCCTTTCCGGGCAACCCATACACGATTCTGAGTGCTGACGATCACTACGCCCGCGCCGACGTCAGCAGCGTGCCGGCGACCGTGATCGGTCAGGGGCGCAACTACGCCAAGATCTACCTGCCGGAAGAGGGGGACGGGATCGACAACGTCAACGGCTCCGGCATCGGCATCGACTGGGTCGAAGTCACGTACCGCGGCAAGTTCGAAATGCGCAACCACCGCCTCTTCGCTGAGCTGCAGGGCCAGAGCGGGAGGACGCAGCTGTTGATTCGCCGTCTGGAGTCGCAGGATATCTACCTCTTCGACTTGACCGACCCGCGCCATCCGGTGCGCCTCGAGGTCGATCCCTCCCAGTTCACGCCCCATGCGGGGACGGGCACCTACGACCTCAAGCTGCAGGTCGAGTGCCCGGCACCGCCGGCGACGATGAGTCTGCTGTGTGTCGAACGCGACTACCTCGACCGGCCAGCGGTGGGGGGCATCAGGCTGCGGGGCGAAGCGCCGCTGACCGCGTTTGCCGGCGAAGATTTCGTCTGCGCCTACCCGCGCGTCTTTGGCAGCGCGATCGAGCCTCTGCTGCAACATCGCGAAAGCCAAGGCCACAAGGTCTTGCGAGCGCCGATCGAAGCGGTCTACGACACCTACAGCGGCGGCCGCGATCATCCCTTCGCGCTGAAGCGTCTGATGCGCTACATGTGGCGCGAGAGTGTGCCCTCGCCCGACTATCTGCTGCTCGCTGGGGATGGCTCGACCGACATCGCGCAGTACATGACGCATCTTTCGTTCTACGGCTCGGACACGAGTCGGGTGCCGACGATCACGATTCCGGGCCACTACTTCGGCGCCACCGGAACCGAGTTGGTATCGTCCGATCACTGGTTTGTTGACGGTCTCGGAGACCCCTGGGGCGATCCCCTTAGCTTCACTGCTGACGTCCACATCGGCCGCATCCCGGCCGACACCGCCGAACAGCTCGCCGACTTCGTTGCCAAGCAGATCGCCTACGAAACCGACGCGCCCACCGCCGCCTGGCGCCGGCGCTTGCTCTTCGTCTCCGACGACGACTTCTCGAGCACCGTCTCCGGCATCGGCGGGGGGGTCGACTACCGTCGGCGTTCGAGCGAAGATGTCTTCGCCGAGATCACGCGCGACGCGATGGACATGGTGCGCACGGATTCCCTCTTTGCCGACTTCACCGTCGACTCGCTGCTGCTCAACGCGGCGATGGATACGGTCGCCGCACTCGGCAGGTGTGTCCCCGATTCGATCGACCCGAACGACTGCCAGCTCGATTCGACCGGCAATATCGTCCGGGTCGGCTATGGCGAGGACTTGAGCTGGGTGCTGAACCGCGACTACGGACAGACGATCATCAATGCGCAGCTCGAAGATATGCTCAATCGCGGGGTGCTGCTGTGGGCTTACCAAGGGCATTCCAACCGGACCCTGATGGCGCACGAGTACATTTTTCAGAACTGGGCTTCGTTCCCACCGCAGGATGTCGACGACCTGCAGAACATCGACAAGCCGTTCATCTTCCTCGGCTTCGGGTGCCATCTCGCTCAGTTCGCGTACTCGCGCGAGGGTGACGACTTCCGCATCGGCGAGGGGGCAGTCGAGCAGATGATGTTCTGCTGCGATGGTTCGCCCCGCGGCGCGATTGCCGTGCTCGCCTCAACGGACTACGAAGTGATCGGGCACCGGTACGAGGAGAGCGTGCTCGAGGCGATGTTCGCCGATCCGCCCCTTGACGTCGACTCGGATCAACTGCGCTGGCGTCTGGGGGAGATCGTCACGCATTCGAAGGCGAAGGTGCCCACGACCCGCGTGGAACGGTTGACGTACACACTGCTCGGCGATCCGGCGTTGCGCATCGGGGTGACTCCGCCCGCGATCTACCTGACGCTCAACGGCGAGCCGTGGGATTCGGAGACAACCACCGAGTACGCAACGTCTCGCGAAGATGACTCGCTCTTGGTGCGCATCGATCTGCGCGACGAGAGCTCGACCGACTGGCCCGCGGTCGAAGACTATTTCGGGCCGGTCCCAAGCGCTCAGCTCGATCCCGTTGACGAGCTGGACGAACGCGGCGGGCGGCGCGTCGCGGTCTACTATCGCACCCAGGTACAGCGCCAGCCGTACGAGCTGACGATCACCGCCTACGACTACGACGG
>Ga0180435_10000699_pt1 | contig 35503 bp, 31 predicted proteins | sample SS_ome_3_FD_132467 | JGI IMG/M metagenome (GOLD analysis project Ga0180435, IMG submission 132467) | Hypersaline lake sediment archaeal communities from the Salton Sea, California, USA - SS_3_S_1 metaG | ecosystem: Environmental > Aquatic > Non-marine Saline and Alkaline > Hypersaline >... | reverse complement strand
GGTCCCATTGAAATATCCGTCTTCGCCTTCGGCTTCCGTCTTTGCTCTGCAAGCTACGCCGAGACAAGACGCCGCGATTATCCGCCTTGTCTTTGGGGTGACATCGCGCCCTAGCATTAACTTATTTTTTTGGCATTCATCCACGGGCAAGCCCGTGGTATTCTGCGAAGGCGGATAAAAATTTGATTTCTGTTTGGGTTGAGAGACGTTGCTGAGGCGTTGGATAAGGGCTCACTTAAAACCCGAATACTGCATGAGCCAGGGGAATCAAATTAAACCATGGATTTGAGGGTTGCCAGTTCAAGTTGATCCCCCGCATCTTCAGCGCGGTCGGACACTTCGGCAATTTTATCCAAACACAACCTGAGGTGCAATTGGTGGGCAAAATCCAGGTCCGATGTAAAGATGACCTTGGTAAGATCCCATTCGTGTTTATCTACGACCGATTCCTGCATGCCGATCTCTTTGGTATGCGCACGCACCGTATCGATTTTACACTCACCTTTGAAATAGCATAAGACCGCCAGCTTGAGATTATCGGCAATACCCAGGGACTCCGTGACAACCTGCAGAAAAGCCGGCTTCATTTCCGGGGGTATTTGGGGACGTTGATTCAGAAAAAAGTCGCAACAGGCTTCACAGGCATTGGCGACCTTGTCGATACTTTCGATGAGTTTGTAGATATCCTCGCGATGCAGGGGCAGATAGGCACCGGAGTACAATTTGTCGCGCAGTTTGTAGCGAACGATATCGGCATCCGATTCCAGTTGGCGGACCTCCCGTGCCAGTATTTTGGCGCCGCTGATGTCGTCGTTCAAATATGTCTCGATGGTCCGAATCCCGGTCTTGAGCGAATCAACCGCCAGGTCAAGATGCTTCAGGATCAGTTCTATGACCTCTTTTTCTTTTTTAAACAGTATCATACAATCCTCTTAATTTTTAGAAACAGTTCCACTGAATGGGAATTTGTTTCATTATAACACAGCATTTGTTTCAAGCCCACAAAAGATATGAACGGGGTTCGCTGCTTCTGGCTTAGAAAACATAGCCCATCAGGCGATACAATCCATACGCGGTCACGGCCGCCAGGGTCGGCGTCAAAACCCAACCGACCAAAATCGTCAGAATGGTCTTTTTACTGATGGCCTTGGCACCTTTGACCAAACCGACCCCCACCACCGCCCCCACAATCGCGGAAGACGTTGATACCGGGATTCCAAACATGGAGAATAAATGCATGCCAAAAGCAGATGCTATTTGGGCCATGAAAGCACTGGAAATATCCAACGGCGTGATACCCTTGCCAACCGTATCCGCCACTTTTCTGCCGTAGGTCAGCGCACCCACGGCAATGCTCAAGCCCCCGAGGAGAAGCAGAACCCGGGTTGGAAAAATATTCAGGTTGGCAACCGGCCCGACTGCGTTGCCGGCATTGTTGGCTCCCATGGAATACGCCACATAACAGGCGGATGCGATCGCCAGCCATCCAAACGCATGCTGAACCAACAAAGATTTGGATTTAAAACGCCCCAATATCAGCCGCATGAGAACCATCAACCCATATGCCAGTGCCATCACCAAGAGAGGGCAAATGATCCAGCTCTCGACAATCAGGATCAGCTTGGAATAGTCAACTTCCGCTCCCAGGGCCAAACCAATACCCAACACGCCGCCCACGATGGCCTGGGATGTTGAGGTCGGAATTCGAAAAAAGGTTGCCAGGGTGACAAAGAAACCCGAGCAAATCAGGACCACACAGACGGCCTGATAATTCATATCGGTCTTGACGATGCCTTTCCCGATGGTGTTCATCACATGGTGTCCCTGGAGCATGGCCCCCAGGATTGCAAATGCTGCCACCAGGATGACGGCTCTTCGGAAGCCCAGCAGGCCGCAGCCCACGGTTGTGCCGATACAGTTGGCAGTATCATTGGCACCGATATTCCAGCCGACATAGGCGCTGGCGCCCAGCAAGATGATGAAAATGAGTTCGATGGCAGCCTCACAATTTGATCGGTTGACCCGATATGAAACACCAAGCCATGGGAATAAGTCAAAATAATAATTTGCATACTCTGAATAACAAAAAGGAATATTTCAGATTAGCCTTTTAGGGATTTCGGCTGAAGACTCGTAGGAAACAGCAGCCCTAAGCAATCAGCACTGAGCTTTAAGCTGGTAACTGCTGAATGCTTATACCTTAAAGCGAATTGCGGATCTTACTATGCCATCCATAACTAATATTCGTTTGACTGCTTCGTTGCCTTGCAGATAATAAAGAGGAACTCTGATATTATCAATTTAACATAAAGGATGTGAACCATGTCCGAAATCCCTCAAACTGAAGGCGATATCAACTTGTCGCAACAACGCCGAACCTGGCAAAAGCATCATATTGATGCCGAATGCCAATCGCTCCTGGAGGAAGATGCCCGTTATTTCCTCAAGCAATCTTTGTCGACCCCTTGCCTGAATGCCATGCGCGCCTGCCAAGGCATTTATATTGAAGACCTGCAAGGTCGCCGCTACATGGACTTTCATGGCAACAACGTCCACCAGGTCGGTTTCGCTAATCCGGATGTGATTGCCGCCGTCAAACACCAGCTGGACACGCTTTCCTTTTGCACCCGCCGTTATACCAACCAGGTGGCTGTTGATCTGGCCAAAAAGCTGGCCCAGATTGCGCCCGGCAATTTAAACAAGTCCCTGTTTTGCCCGGGGGGTGCCGAAGCCATGGGCATTGCCCTGAAACTGGCCCGGCTGGCAACCGGGCGCCACAAAACAATCTCCATGTGGGATTCGTTTCACGGGGCCAGCCTGGACACCATCTCCATCGGTGGGGAAGCCATATTCCGCCGGGACATGGGCCCATTGCTCCCGGGTACCGAACATGCGCCGCCGCCGGATGAATACCGGTGTGTTTTTGGCTGTTCCGGTCGCGGCGGCTGCGATTTAACCTGTGCTGATTATGTCGACTATATCCTTGAAAAAGAAGGTGACATCGCCGCCGTCATTTCCGAACCCATCCGCAGTACCCCCTACATCCCCAAGCCCGAGTATTGGCAGAGAATCCGCCAGGCTTGTGACCGGCATGGCGCCTTGCTGATTTTTGATGAGATCCCCCACAGCCTCGGTCGGACCGGCAAGATGTTCACCTTCGAGCATTTCGGCATCATCCCCGATATCGTCGTTATCGGCAAGGGGCTCGGCGGGGGCATCTTTCCCCTGGCCGCCATGATCGCCCACGACAAACTGGATATTGCCGCTGAAAGGGCCTTGGGTCATTATACCCATGAAAAAAGTCCCCTTGCCTGCGCAGCTGCCTTGGCCACCATTGCGGTTATCGAGGAAAACAAGCTCGTGGACCACGCCCATGACCTTGGGAATGACGCCCTGGCTCGCCTTCAAAAAATGCAGGCCCGTCACCCCCTGATCGGGGATGTCCGGGGGCTCGGTTTGTTTTTGGGAATCGAGCTGGTGAAAGACCGGCAGTCCCGTGAACGCGCCTGCGATGAAGCCGAAGCCGTCATGTATGCGGCGCTGTCCTTAGGCCTGAGTTTCAAACTCACCATGGGTAATATCATCACCCTCACCCCGGCCCTGACCATATCCCAGGACGAACTGGACAAGGCCCTTTCCATCATCGAAACCTGCATAGCTGAGCAGGAGAATAAACGCCCAACATCGAACATTGAACACTGAACATCGAATAGTGATGTTGGCTCCGCCGTCGCCCCCTCGACAAGCTCAGGGCTATGGCGGGACAAGTTTTGGACCTTCGATGTTCGATGTTGATCATGCTTCACCTTTCAATAATGAAACAACACCATACAGCCTGCCTGGGCAAGGTGGTAAGCGATACAGGTCCAACCATGCCGCCAACAATGATACCGGCCTGTGCTTGATCTCGCACGATTATCTCCTGTTTGGTTAAATTTCTCCTTGTGCGTCCTGGTGGTTTAAGACTATATATGCCAGATTGAAAGCATAAATATGAAAACCATAACTTAAGGTAATTTTACATGAATCTGAACCAGCTCAAGATTTTCTATATGGCGGCCAAGCGCGGCAATCTCAGTAAAGCCGCCGAGGATCTTTTTATAACCCAACCGGCGGTAACCAAGGGGATCCAACGTTTGCAGGAGCATTATGATATCCGCCTGATGGATCGTTTCGGTAAAAAAATGGTTCTGACCTATGCCGGTGAAGTCCTCTTTGATATCGCCGAAAAAATATTTGAACTGGAAAAACATGCCGAGGAAAATATCCGTGAATTCAAACAACGTAAAAAAGGACGCATTCGCATCCAAGCCAGCGAGAGTTTCGGGGCCTACTATCTGCCGTCAATTATGAATCCTTTTTCCAAGGCCCATCCCATGATCAACATTTCGGTGAACATCATGCCGAACGAACACGTTGTTAAAAATATTGCTGACCTAGCGTGTGATATCGGATTTATCTCCTACCCCATAAACCATGAAAAAGTTCACATCCACGCCATCCTGGAGGACCAGCTTGTATTTATTTTACCGCCGGATCATCCGATTTGCGAACGTAAACGCCTCCAACCAAAGGATCTGGAAGATATCCCCATGATTGTTCATGAAAAAAAATCAGCCCCACACCAAATATTTCACGAGTTCATAGCTAAACATAATATTGCAATTACCTCCACATTAGAGCTTTCCAGCAACCGAGCCATCAAACAAGCCGTTGAGAGTGGTTTGGGTATCGCTTTGATTAGTCGAAAAGTAGCCGATGACGAGATTCAGAGCGGCCGACTAAAAGCCATCCCTGTACCGGACCAGGTTATTAAACGAAAATTCTACATCATTTATCATCACAAAAAATTCATATCGGATACCCTCAAAACCTTTCTGGATCAGGTAGATGATTGGGCTTCTGAATACGCTGGAAATCTTTATTAAAGGCAAACGAAGCATTTCCAAAAACTGCTGCCGGAAAATTTTAAGGGGCCAACATACCTGCTTGGGAAAGGATAGGTTAAAACGGTTTTTACCCCCATGGCAATTAAAGTAGCCCAGGGTTGGGTGATGCGAATCGACTTCATCATCAAACCGCTCCAAGTAACGTCATTAAAAATTTCTTGCTGTTCACGTGGATCCTTGGATCCGCGACACCTGGGGTCCGAACGACATTTTCACGGACGAATCCGAATCTCATGATCTGGAAATTGCTTGGACAGCAGGTCTGCCGCAACCCTTTTATCGCAGACACCATAAGTGTCGCTATCGCCGTATAGAACGATGCCGCCATCTGGTTCAAACTGAATGAATGCACCCCCGACCGGCACCACGTCCGAATTTACGAATCCCAACGCCTGAAGTTCCGCTTTGGTGTTGGCCAGGATAAGCCAATGCCAGTCGTCACCTCCCCGCAGGCAAATTTGGCCATCAGCTTTCCCTCCGCTAATGCAGACCAGCAGAACTTTACCCTTGTATCCCGGCTTGAAATTCAGGGGAGCTATTTCAGGCGCGCTCACGATATTCACACCTGTTTTAATAAAGGCAAATTGAAAAGATCGCGCAGGCTGGTAATCACGGGGACATCGCTTTGGACGTCGGGCCAGTTTCGTTTGACTAACTGATGCTTGAGCCACACCGGTTGAATGCCGGCATCCTGAGCGCCCCCCACATCGATACGCCAGTCATCACCGACAAAGACAGCTTCATGTGGGGTTAGATTCAATTGCTGCAGACACAATCGAAAGGGCTCGCCATGCGGTTTGGGATGAATACCCGATTCACCCGCAATAACGATGGCTTTAAAATATTTCTCAATCTGAGGAAACAGGGCCAGGCGGTGTCCGCCTGATTTTTTTTGACCCTGGGTGTTCGACACCAGGGCCAGATCATATTGTGACGACAGCTTTTCCAGCACCGGTACGGTTTCCGGAAATGGGTGGGTATGGGAACTAACCTGATTCCAATACAACTGCTCCCACTGATTCAGCAGGTCCGGGTCCAGCTGCTGATCAAAACGTGCACAAACCGCCTGCCAGATAGCCGGTCTGGAAAATTCGAATTTCTGATGAAATTTTTTGCGGATACCCCGATAGAGAGGCAAAAACGCTTCCCAATCAGGTCCACCAGCTTCGGCTTTCAAGGCGGCAAAAAGCCGGTCTTTGGCGTCCTTTTCGGCCATCCGAAAAGCGTCGGCTGAGTCCACCAGGGTTTGACCAAAGTCAAACAGGACCGCCTTTATCTGTCCTGATTTTCTCATTTGAAATGGCTTCTAGTCCTGGCCCCATTTTTTCAAATAGTCACCACACAATTCCTCTACGGATGGAATATATTCCTCTTTGGGAATGGACAAGAGGGTGTAATTGAGAAAATGGGTCCAGTTGATATTGTCACTGGTAATGTTGCCGGCCCAGGATCCACAGCCCAGGGTGTCGGTTGTAGGCAGACCGGTAACCCATCCGCCGCTGTTGGCGTGTGCATGCGGCATGTTGCATACGATGCGGCCCACATTGGCGCGCAAAGCCAGTTTTACCCTGCGTTCATCGTTTTCCGAGTGGATCGAGGTGGAGTGGCCCTCGCCTGAAAATTTAAGGATTTTTTCCAGACGGTCCAGCATTTCATCAAAATCAGTCCACTTCCAAACGGTCAGCACCGGTGAAATTTTTTCACCGGAAAAACGGTCCTCCGGACCGACCTTTTCTCCCACAACCATCAGAAAGCGGGTATCCTCCGGAACCGTTAGGCCGGCGTTCTTAGCGATAAACGTGGCGGGTCTGGCCACAATATCCCGGTTCAAGTGGGTTCCGTCCGGCCACATATAGCTGCGCAGCTTTTCGCGCTCGTCTGTGCTGCACAGGTATCCGCCCTCGGATTCAAGTGCGGCGATCATATCATCATAGATACGCTCATAAAGGGCTACGGCATTCTCCGAAGAGCAGGATGCCGAGTTATTGGCAATTTTGGAAAGACGGATCTTATGGGCCGCGGCCGGCAGGTCCGCAGTGTCATCCACGATGGAAACCACATTCCCGGCACCTACGGTCTGGGCTGGTTTACCGGCGGCATAAACAACCTTGACCAATGCGGCTCCGCCGGTGGCAACGGCAAAATCGCAGTTGGCCATGACCTCGGCGGTTTTGGCATGGCTGGTTTTACGGATGCATTGGATCAGATCTACTGGGGCGCCGATTTTTTCAAGCGCATTCCGGGCATGCTGGACGGTTTCATAGGATGTTTTTTGGGTGCGCGGATGGGGTGAAACGATCTGGGCATTGCGGGTCTTCAAGGTACTCAACGACAGGCAGCAAATCGTGGACTCGGGGTTGGTACACGGTACCACATTGGCAATAACACCGATGGGTTTGGCGTACTTGCGGATGCCCAGTGCCTTGTTTTCTTCCACCAGGCCACAGGTCTTAGCGTTGCGCATGTCATAAAGCGTGCCCAGAGTCTTGTTCTTAATTTTATTGACCTTATCTTCAGCATTGCCGATATTGGATTCATCTACGGCCATATGGCCCAATTTGTGACGAACATCATCTTTCATAAACTCCCAGGCCACGGCTTGAACCATTTCATCGACTTTGTCCTGGGGCCAGTATTCCACTTCCTTAAAGGCCTTGCGCGCACGCTTATACATTTCTTGTACGTTGTCTTCCATGATTTTGCTCCTCGTCATTTACATTCGGTTATTATGCTTTTAAAATTATCATTGTTCTTTCTTTTCACATTTAGCATTCAAATTGTTGCAATCAATCGGGTTTGTTGTGTTTATTGAGTTGGCCAATGAATGATGAATTGCGGACAAACTGATATCGGTTAGCAACCCAAAAAACACAACGAACTCAATGAACACAACAAACACTAGTCTTCAGCCTAAACACCTATCAGCCCAGAGGCAACCTGTATCCCATCTCCTCAAACGCCTCCCTGGCCACCACAAAAAAGTCCTGAATATCCGTTGCAGTAATCAGACCCAGGTTGCACAAACGAAAGGTTTCCACCCCGAACATTTTTCCCGGATAGATGGTGAAACCGCGTTCGTAGCAGTAATCGTGCAGTTTGAAGAAGTCAAATCTTCCGTCTTCCGGCGCCTGAACGGTGACCACCAGGTGCCCCTGAATCTCCTTATCGATCACCGTTCCAAGCCCCATATCTGCCAAACCGGCGTGAATGGCCTCCCAGCATTTGGTCAGTCTGTCCCAGCGGGCCTGCTCCCCTTCTTCAAAGTATTCTTTGATGGCTTGTTGTAAAGCATAGATGGTCTGCACCGGCGGGGTAAAATGCATCTCCCCCACACGCTCAAAAAAATCGTACTGCCTAAACAGATTACAGTAATAAGACCGGGTGGGGCAGGCCTCTGATTTTTTTATTGCTTCAATAGTGCCGACAGTCCAAGAAGCACCGGTCATGCCGGCCAGTCCTTTTTGCGCCGAGGACATGAGGAAATCAATATTCTGCTCGGCAATGTCGATCGGCATGAGCCCGTAGGTCGAGATGGTATCCACCACAAAAACAGCCCCGTTATCATGGGCCAGTTTCCCGATTTCTTTTATGGGATTGAGCACACCCGTACCGGTTTCGTGGTGAACCGTGGCCACCACAGCGATATCGGGATCTTTTTCAAGCGTTTCCCGAACCACGGCAAGATCCGGCAATTGTGTGGATGAAAACTTGAGATCGACACAGGGAATATTGTAGTAGCCGGCTATCTCTACCATGCGGGCCGAGTAGGCCCCATTGTTCACCACACAGATTTTTTTACCGGCCGGAACCAAAGAATTGACCAGTACATCCTGGATAATGGTACCCGAGCCCGTAAAAATGACGGCACTATATGTATCCGGGTCACCGTGAACGATTCTCACCAGGTCCTTGCGAACCTGGGTCATGATATCAACGAATTCCTGTTCGCGGGGACAGATGTCCGGAACAACCTGGGCATATTTTACGGCGTCACTGGTTGTCGCAGGACCCGGATTGAGCAGCACGTTTCTTTTGACTGGTTGGACAACTTCCATAATCACCCCCACCCAATTTCAATTTATTTGATATTTTAATTTGTTTCGGATTTCGATATTCGGATTTGTACTTTTTACGAAAATCGCATTTGTACTGAGCCTGATGATTACCTGTGTAGTCAATACAATATGAACAGCCTTCCGTATTACAACTTTCCCACCTTCTTAATCCCCGATTTTTTACTGGGGTCTTCTACTTCTTCAATGATGCCAAAGCCGCTGCCATTGATCGTTTTCATCCTTTCAAACCGCTGCGTCCATTCATCCGGTGTGGTGCACAGGGCCGACGCGGCATATTTGTCCCGTTCCGCCAATGGCGGCACCGGTCTATCTTCGGGTCCATCATAATCTTCTTTGGGGGTCAATTCCTGGCCGAGTCGGTTGGTTTCTTCCCGTTCAACCTCTTCGATGTAATGGGCGCCGGCCGCAAATGAGCGCGTTACCGCCAGGATTGCCCAGGTCGCTTCGGGTGTAAATCCGAGGTCCATCATGGCAGCACCGGTGGCTCCCAGCATATCCAGGTCCACCGGTTCTGTGGATATCTCCTGGGCCGCCGCCACAATTTCGCGGGTAAAGGCAATGTATTCGCCGGCTGTCCCGAGCTTCTCCGCCCTGGCCAACATGCGTTTTGCGGCCGGATCTTTGAGCATGAGATTGGAGACTCCCAGAGCCTCATCATTCAGGTTTTCGCTCACCAGCAGTTTGGCCGCTTCCGGCAGGCTCAGATTTTGTTTTTTGGATAGTGCCAGATATTTTTCCAATCGGTTTCCAAAGGCAGAATAGGCGCCGTAGGCGTGACCGAATGCCATGATCGACGCCCCGCATGCTTGGGTTAAAAAGGTTTTGGAGCGGGCCACTATCCTGGATATGGCCGCCGGTGCAGAAAGCCCGTCCTCCAGGGCCAAAATCATGATGTAGTTCAACATCTTTTCTTCTTCGATGGTGGGTATGCGCGCTTGATAATCAATGAAAAGGACGTCAATGACGCCATAGCCTTCTTCCATCAATTCGGTTGTGTCGTAGCCCCGGGTTACGATGCGATGGACATTTTTATAGGCGACCTCACTGACCCATTGAAAAGGTGCCCGTTTGGTGTCTTGGGGCACGGTTCCATATTCCCGGTCGTAATAATCAAACGGATTTTTGGGATCGCCAAGGTTGCCGATAGACCGCTCCCGTTTGGCCTTGTTCAAGGATTCGGCTTTCTTTTTATCTAGATAACCCATTGTTTATATTCTCCTTCTTCCTTTTGCGTCCGGGCATATTCCTGGCGCTCTTCTTGTTTGGGGACAATCCGGTCTTCAGGGCCCACGTATTTAATCATGGATAGATCGATCATCTGTACCATGGGTTCGTTCCTGCTGGCCCCCCAGGCGCGACCTTTTTTCATGTTGAACAAGGCATGGGCTGCGCAGCTAAATCCCCGCACAACACTGCCAATACACCATCCGGCATTGGGTGAAAAACCGATCTCCATCAGGGCCGTATTTCCGGAGCCAACCACGTTAACCCCCACATACGAACGCCCATCGGCCTTGCGTCTGGCGTGAAAATACTTTTCCACCGCACGTTGGAATTCCAGGTACACACCGTTGAGTTCCAACTCCTCCTGCTTCAGGTGAATCGGTTCTGCCCGGGGGTCGCTGTCAATGTGCTGGGGTTGGCCCATACCCATGACGGGACGCCCGGCATCCATATATTCATCCACAAGGGTTTTCGCCATTTCATCAACCGTAAGGCCCTCTTTTTGGGCGCGCTTCAGATATTTGTTGAGCATATATCCATGGGCGGCACCCGGTCCATGAACCCCGCCAAAAGTGGAGACTGCTGCCGCCACGCATACGGGCAGGTTGGGTCGTCCCGCACTCACGCCGATGGCGCCCACGGCCGAAGGGGACATGGAGTGTTCCAGAAAAACGCCCATTTCATATTTGAGCATTTTCTCTTCTGTTTCAGTGGGGATTCGGTTCTGGAAGAGTACAAACATGGCATCGTAAAATGAGTAGCCTTCTTCGGCCAGATCGCTGAGATTGTAGCCGCGCATGACGGTTTTTTCTTCGGTTTTATAGGAAATTGATGTTTTTCTCCGAAAAGGTGGTTTTCTGTCCATTCTTCCCTCCATAATTATTTGTTTGCAACCGCTATAGACAAACTGAAATCATAGGTCAATCTAATAATACTAATGTTTTACATGACAAAAAATTATACTTGGAGTTCCGTAAAAATTTCTTGCAAGCGCTGATTTATCGGTTATCCTTAGTTTGTTAGCTTATTACTAATTAGACGCTGTATACATATTGAGTTCTTTCCATGCAATTTGATTATTTTGGATCATCTCCCGAATTTTAAAGTCCTTTCCTCAAACTTAATTGGAAAGGAACCATAATTTTTTATAGTGATAACCATGCGATTACATGTCCTTTTTCTGGGAAACAGCCACACCTATTTTAATTACATGCCCCAAATGCTAGCCCATCTGGTTTCATCTGAGGATCGCGGATTCAACCTTGCTGTTGATCAATGCACGGGGGAAGGGGCCGGCCTGGCCTGGCATTGGAAAAATAAGCAAAGCCGGAGGACCATCCAAGAAAAAGACTGGGATTACGTCGTACTGCAGGATCGCAGTGGCGGTCCCTCAGAAGAACCGGAATCCTTTATTCGTCATGCCGGTTTGTTGGACACGGCCATTCGGGAACGGGGTGCTCAAACAATCCTGTTTTTGACGTGGGCCAACCAATCCCGACCGGAGACCCAAACAATCATATCCGATCTGTATCGAAAAACAGCGCGAGATCTGGGAGTTCGCTTGGCACCCGTTGGCTTGGCGTGGAAAGCCGTTTTTAAAATGAATCCAAAACTTGCACTGCATCACCGGGACGGCCGCCACGCCAACCCGGTGGGATCATATCTGGCTGCATGTGTGTTCTATTGCGTATTGTTTGCCACAAACCCAAAAGGACTGCCCGGTTCCTTTTTTTATAACAATAAGAAGTGGTTAGATCTGGACAAAGATAAGGCGGCATTATTGCAGAGAATTGCCTGGGAGACGGTTTCCATAATGGATAGTGATACCAATTAAAAAATGTACCGAATACGCGGCACATTTACAAATATCTCACATAATTCTTATGCATATTTAGTATAACTTTTATTTATTTTTCCTATGATAAAAATTAGGTTGCATTATATATTAATTTATCTAAAATCATTAAAAAAACCAATGAACATCCTTCAAATTGCATGACCTGAATCCCGAAATTTGAGTTATACGTTCGGCATGGCGGATTGTAGACAAATACCAAAATATGTCTTGGCATTTCTGGTTGGCTTTGTTAGCGTGATCAGGCTTGCCTTGAAAATGTAGACAATTCATTAAGTTGAAACGATTCACATACCACACAACCGAAGGAGGAAAAAATGGACTGTTTCAGAACGAAAAGCATTCGTCATTTTTGGGGCCTGGTGCTGGGCTTAGCTGCTATTTTCACCATCATGGGAGTCATTAGCGTAGGTGCGGCGGAAATTCTCGTTTATACAGCACTCGAAGACGATGAATTGGCCGTTTACATGAAGGACTGGGAAGCCAAGTATCCCAATATCAAGGCAAATATTGTCCGGGATTCCACAGGTATTGTCACGGCAAAGCTGCTGGCAGAAAAAGACAATCCCCGGGCAGACCTGATTTGGGGTGTAAGCGCCACCAGCCTCTTGGTATGTGACCAGGTCGGTATGCTTATCGGTTACAATCCCAAGGGGATCGAAAAGTTGAAACCGGCCTTTTTTGACCAAAAAAACAAGGAAGCCCACTGGACCGGTCTCAAGGCCTACATGACTGGCTTTGTTGGCAACACCATCGAAATGAAAGCCAAAGGACTCGTTATGCCCCAATCCTATGCGGATCTCCTCGATCCCATTTACAAAGGCCACCTGGTAATGCCGAATCCGGCTTCGTCCGGCACCGGGTTTCTGACGGTGTCCGCCATTTTACAGATTATGGGCGAAGATGCCGGCTGGGACTATCTGGACAAGCTGCACCAGAACATTGCCGTTTATACGCATTCCGGCTCCAAGCCCGCCAAGATGGCCGGCAAGGGCGAGTACCCCATCGGCATCTCTTTTGCCTACCGTGGATTCAAACAGAAAAGTAGTGGCGAACCGGTAGTGGTGGCCTTCCCCAAGGAAAAATCCGGTTGGGAAGTCGAAGCCAACGGTCTTATCAAAAAGCCTCGGATCAAAAAAGAAGCCAAGATTTTTCTGGATTGGGCCATCAGCGACGATGCGTACAAGATGTACGCCACCGTGTATCCCATTATCGGCTCCACGGTGGTTCCGGTAACCGTACCGGATGGTTATCCCCCGGATCCGGTGGTGCAGCTAATCGACAATGACTTCGACTGGGCAGCTAGAAATCGCGCCGCTATCCTTAAAAAATGGACTCAGCGTTACGACGGAAAAAGCGAAGCCAAATGATCAACCAACACGTACAAGGTATCTAATTAGAGCCCACCGCACCGGCGTGCCTCGTAAGAGGCATGCCGGTGTTCTTTAAGGAGTCTTGCCAATGTCCGCTGAACCGGCAAAAGTAATCAACGGAGATACGTTCCTGGAAGTCCAAAACGTAACCAAAACATTTGGTCGTTTTGTTGCCCTGGAAGATGTTTCCATTGAAGTATTTCCTGGGGAATTGGTTTGTATACTAGGGCCCAGCGGCTGCGGAAAAACCACCCTTTTGCGCGTCATCGCAGGGTTGGAAGAACAGAATGTTGGCAACGTGTTTTTAAAAGGCACCGATATATCCCGGATGCCTACCTCCCAGCGGGAGTGCGGCATCGTCTTTCAATCCTATGCTTTATTTCCCAATCTGACAGCCACGCAGAACGTGGCCTATGGCCTCAAGAGCTCAAAGTTTGAAAAAGAGAGATGGAGAGCCAGGACCCAGGAGATGCTCGATCTGGTGGGACTGGGCGATATCGGCAAGAAATATCCGGCCCAACTATCCGGCGGTCAGCAGCAACGGGTGGCCCTGGCGCGGGCCCTGGCACCAAGCCCGGCCATGCTGCTTCTGGACGAACCGCTTTCGGCCCTGGACGCACAGGTTCGTGTCTATCTGCGCAGCGAAATTCGGGATCTGCAGCAGCGCCTGGAAATCACGACGATCATGGTGACCCATGATCAAGAAGAAGCCCTGACCATGGCCGATCGGATCATCCTGATGGATGCCGGCCGCATTATCCAGTGCGACTCGCCCCAATCGATTTATCATACGCCGAATGATACCTTTGTGGCGGGCTTTATCGGTGTCATGAATTTTCTGGCAGGCTGGACGGTAAGAGATGAAAACACACTTGCTTACGGCGATCTGATCCTCAAAACCTTGAATGGAAAAGCGAAGCACTTTCAAGGCCGGCAGATCACAGTCTCTGTTCGCCCTGAAGACATACGGGTTCTCGACCGGGCGCAGCAGGGTGAAAACATCCTCACCACCCAGGTCGAAAAAATCGAGTTCCGGGGATCATCCTACCGGCTCTACCTGCGTTTGAAAATTGACGGCCCGAATCTGGAAACGCCGGTGATCGAAGCCGACCTCGCTGCAGAGAAAATCGAACGCTTCAAAATCAGACCGGAAAGCATTGTACCGGTTTACTTTCCTCCGGAACGTTTGTTGATATTTGATTAAAATCGTTGCAAGACTTTAGACACCGTGACTTTTTCGTTCCAATACAAAAAATGAAACTTCCCACCCTTTTTGCGGGAATATAAATCATTACAACCCGGATAATCCATGCCATCACTGGATAGTTCAACGATGCAAGACGCTTCTCTACCAACTGAGCCCAAATTCGATCCGCAGACTGTGGTTTTAAAGAAAGTCAGACAGAAAACCAGCTCAGAAAACTGGCTCAAAAGAGCCTTGATTTTGCTGCTGGTTCTCTGGATGCTCGTGGCCGTCGTCCTACCCGTGTATCAGCTCATCGAACGCAGCATGCACGCCGAGGTCCTGGTTTCCATCTGGGGAAGTGACGACGTTCGCATCGGCGGCCGACGCGTCTATATCGATGCAGAAACCCTGCAACTGAAAATCGATAAAAAATCTTTTCCGTTGACAAACAACATCCTATCCCACGACGGCATCAGCGTTGATGTCCGTGATCAAAAGATTTATCACGTCTCCTGTACCAAGGCGATGAACTATGCGGAGCCCGTCCGAGTCAAAGAAGTCACCGCCACGATCAGAGATGACCGCTATTTCATTGATGGGGTCGAACTGGCGGGTGACGAATACAGCGGACAGGTACGCCGATGGATCGGACTGAGCAATTTCAAAAACTATTTCGCCAACGAGTCCCTCTATTATTCGGTCTACAACAGCATTTTTGTGTCGGTTGTAACCACCATCGTCGCCGTCCTGCTTGCCCTGGTATATGCGTATGCGGTCACGCGTACCGTGATCCCGGGCAAGGCTTTTTTCCGCGTTGTGGCCATGCTGCCGTTGTACGCGCCGACCATGCTGTATGGTTTGTCGCTGGTTTTTATCTTTGGGAACAAAGGCTTTATCACCACCGGCTTTTTTGGTCATTTGCCCTGGCTGGCATGGGATATCGGGCTGTATGGCCCGGTGGGTATCATTATTGCCGAGGTGGTGTTCACCTTTCCGGCCGCCTACATGATTCTGATGGTATCCTTGCTCAATACCGACGCCCGCCTCTACGAGGCAGCCATCAGTCTGGGCGCTAAAAAGCCGCGCATCTTCTTTACGGTGACACTCCCCGGCATAAAATTTGGTTTGGTAAGCGCCATTTTCGTTTGTTTTACCTTGTGTTTCACCGATTTCGGGGCCCCCAAAGTCGTGGGCGGCAACTACAACATTCTGGCTGTCGATATCTACAAGCAGGTCATCGGTCAGCAGAACTTCGGTATGGGTGCCACCATCAGTATCATCCTGTTGATTCCGGCGGTTATATCCTTTCTCGCCGACAGAATTGTGCAGCGGCGGCAAGTGGTGGCCATGACTGCCCGCAGCGTCCCCTACACACCCAAGCGCAACTGGGGTACGGATACGGTGATGTTCACCATTGCCTCTCTGATTGCCGGCTTTATTCTGTCCATGCTCTTTGCCGGTGGGTTCGGATCATTGGTCAAGATGTGGCCCTATGACTTCTCCCTGGGTCTGTGGCATTACACTTTCAGGGATGTGGGCGGCGGCGGCTATCGTGCATTCTGGAACAGCATCCGTATGGCATCCTATTCGGCTATTCTGGGAACCATGATCACCTTTGGATCCGCTTATTTGATTGAGAAAACCCGCCGGGTGGCAGTTCTCAGGCAAGCCTCCTATTTTTTATCCATCATACCGTTGGCTTTGCCGGGCCTGGTTATCGGTATTGCCTATATCTTTTTTTTCAATACCACTCATTTCACCATTCCATTGACACACATCACCATACCGAACCCGGCATATGCGCTTTATGGAACTCTCTGGATCCTGATAATCGCCAACATTATTCATTTCTATACGGTCAGTTTTCTAACCGCCACATCGGCCTTGCGTCAATTGGACAAAGAGTTTGAAACGGTATCCGAGTCCATGTCGGTACCGTTTTATCGAACCTTTTTCCGGGTGACCGTTCCCGTCTGCTTCCCGGCCATCGTCGAAATCGCCATGTATCTTTTCGTCAGCTCCATGGCCACCGTTTCGGCCGTGATTTTTCTGTATTCTTCGGATACGGCCCTGGCTTCTGTAGCTGTCGTCAACATGGATGACGCCGGTGACCAGGCGCCGGCAGCCGCCATGTGCATGTTGATCGTTTTATCCAATATCCTGGTGAGAATTGTCAGCGAAGTCGTTAACGCGATCTTTCGAAAAGCAACCTCTGCCTGGCGTACACGCTAGGCCGCAAGCGTTTTAGGCGTTTTGGCTGTTAGGCCATTAGCTGCTACCAGCTTTGCCGTCTTCGGCCGGCAATTGTTAAATCCGGTGGGTAGTACCGGAAAATGGAAGGGCCCTTTTTATACCGAATGCCAAAAAAAATTGTCAAATGGATATTCTTCGACAACGACGGTATTCTGGTGGATACCGAAACCCTCTATTTTCAGGCCAACCGTGAAATATTAGGCAGTATCGGTATCGATTTGACCCGAGAGTTATTCATGCAGGTGTCTATGCAGCAGGGACGCAGTACATTTGTATTGGCCCAACAGCGTGGCGTTGATTCAGCAACCCTCGAACGGCTCCATGATATCCGCAATAAACGCTACGCTGACCTGCTATCTGGTGGTGTCCCTATCATTAAAGGTGTTGCGGACGCCCTTAAAAAATTGGATGGAAAAGTCTCCATGGGTGTGGTTACCAGTTGTCGCAAAATACATTTTGATCTGATTCATCGGCAAACCGGACTGCTTCAATTTTTTAATTTTATCATTACCACCGAAGACGTCGACCACACCAAGCCCGACCCGGAGCCCTACCTGCAGGCCCTCCGCAAAAGCGGGTGCCGGGCTTCTGACTGTCTGGTGATCGAGGATTCCGAGAGAGGCCTGGCTGCGGCCAATGCAGCCGGTATTGATTGTATTGTTATTCCCAACCCATTAAGCGCCAATGGGAATTTTAACGGTGCCCTGGCTGTGCTGGATGACATTCGCTTGGTTCTTGATTATATAAAGCTATCGAGCAGCAATTAGCAATAAGGTATAAGCAGTCAGCTGATTAGAGCTCATGGCTTATTGCTCAGAGCTGCTGCTTAATCATCCAGAACCCAGCATAATCAATTAACTCAACGAACACGCTCCGTCTTGATTTCTGCTGACAGAATAAACGTCACTGGAAGCGTTAATAGGGCCGCCAAACCGACGCAGATGACGGTAAAACCGATACCGGCAACGTCGCTGACCCACCCGAAAACCGGCGGTGACAAAGCGGCTGCAACAATGATAGCGGTATAAAACAGACTAAAGGCGCGTGGCACATGAAATGCGGATACGAAATCGGCCACGGTTCCGTACAACACGGATGATGTCCCATTAAGCGCCATACCCAGAACAGGCAAAAATACGAAGATCCATGTAAGGCCGGCCGCATATATATATATAATGCCCAATCCCGTAACGGCCTCGGTGATCACAATCGACCGGATGATGCCAATTTTTTCGGCCATGATACCACAGGCAAATTTCCCCAAGGCACCACCGATGAACAATAAGGACAGGGCCAGTCCCCCGGATTCAATGGGCATCCCTTTGCTTATGAGCACAAATGGTAGAAAGGTTATCAGAGATGTTCGTACGGCGGCATCGATGAAACCAATTAATGCTAAGCTTATAAAACCTCGTTTGTTTTCAATACCCCACCCACCCGACTTCCGGCCGGCGTTCACAGTTTGGGAATCAGCCCCACCGATTTGGACCCGGCGTAACGTCAGATAAAGAACTGCCGTCATGATCACGCCCATCAGACCATAGCCAAAGCAGAGTTGACGCCAACCGGCAACAGAAAAAACCAGTGCGGCGATGGCCGGAAAAAGGAACTTCCCCATGTCACCGGTAAAGTTGTAAGTGCCCAATGCGATCCGGCGATTTCCGTCTTCATAGGCCTTGGAAACCATAGCGGATGCCAGGGGATGCTGAACTCCCGCACCCAAACCGCCGATTATCAGCAGCAGCCCCAAGTGATAGATATTTCCAGTGAACGCCAGCAGCATAACGCACAAGGCCGTGATAAACGTCCCGAAGGTTAACAGGCGCCGTTCACCGTAGCGCTCACCTAATAATCCAGCCGGGATTTGAAATAATGCGGTGGCACTTTCGAAACAGGTAACGATGAGACCCACCTGGGTCAGGGAAAGCTCAAAGGCAGTTCTCCAAAAAGGGAGCAGCACTGCCAGTCCATCAGCGATGCTATCGTGAAAAATATGGAAAAGCCCCCCGCTCAACAGGACCTTTCTACGTCGCGATTTATCGTTTAACATGAAGCCCTCTATATTTATAAAGAAGCTTCTTCTGCTGCTGCTTACAGCTCATGGCTGATTGCTTAGTGCTGGTTCAGGTTAGCCGCCGATACCCGACATGGCATCATGCACGCGACAGCTTCCTTCCGGCGACAACGGGTGGGCCGCATGCTTGTAACGGACGGCTTGATGGAAAAGCGCTTTCAGGTCGTCATCGCTGCAACCTGAACGCAAAGGTCCCTTGATATCCAGTTGTTTATCAGATAAAAGGCAGGGCCGTAGTTGGCCGTTGGCTGTGAGACGTAATCGATTGCAGCTTTGGCAGAAATGCTGGCTCATGGCAGGAATGAAGCCGATTTCGCCCGCAGCACCTTTAATGCGGTACCGTTGGGCCGGGCCATCCCTTTCTGATTTGTGAACCGGTATCAGTTGGCCCAGTTCGCTGAGGGATTTCTTGATATCCGGCGCCAGAATATAATCGTCATTGCGCATTTGGGAATTGCCGATGGGCATGTATTCGATGAACCGAATATGAAACGGATAGGTCAAGGACAGCTTGGCCAGGTCGACAAACTCATCGTCGTTGTAGCCTTTTAAGGCCACGACATTGATCTTGATGGGCTTGAAGCCCAGCTGTTTGGCCTTTTCAATACCGGCCCATACCTGGTCAAACAGGTCATAGCCCGCAATCACCTTGTATTTTTTGGCATTCAGTGTATCCAGGCTAATATTGATGCGCTGAATCCCTGCCGCTTTAATATCGTTGGCATGCGCTGCCAGCAAAACCGCGTTGGTTGTCAGCGAGATATCGGAAAGCCCTTCCACTGCTGTCAAATCCTCAATAAAAGCATAAACACCCTTGCGGACCAACGGTTCCCCGCCGGTCAACCGAACTTTGGATATGCCCAGGCTGACCCCCACCCGCACAACCCGCAGGATCTCCTCATAACGCAAAATGTCCGCGTGGGATTGTTTGGGCACCAAACCGCCCGGCGCGCAATACAGACAGCGCAGGTTGCACCGGTCGGTGATGGAGATGCGCAGATAATTTAAATGCCGTTTATACTTGTCGATAAGCTCTGCCATTTTTCCAGGTATTCTTTTATTATCATTTTAGCAAGGTATACAGTACGCCTACAGACGGTATTCATAATACTACTTTAGCTTTTAGGCAAGAGGCTTATCCTGGGTCCCCATCCCCTTTTCCAAGGGAACAAGCTTTCATGAGGATGACAACCGTGGGACAGGTAGCAAGTGCGCTGGAACGCTGCGTACTGCCTACTCTATGCTGCTTAAACCAAAGACACCGAATAGCCTAACAGTTGAATATACTGACTCCTAGCTTCATCGCTATCGAAATTGCTATCGGTATCGGGATCGTCAGTTATAGCTTACAGCTTAATGCGCATGCCTTATTGCTGATAATAGGTAATCAACGCGTCCACCAAACCCGGTATGGTATAAGTCTCGGCAATGACATCCACTTCAAAACCGAGCTCTTTGGCCGTATCTGCGGTGATGGGCCCGATACAGGCAATTTTGACCGCATCCAGAAGCCGTTCAAAATCTGATTCCGGGATGAGCTGCTTGAAATTTTTCACGGTGGAAGAACTGGTGAATGTAATCCAATCGATATTTCCGGCAGCCAGACCATCCAGCAGCACGGCCACGTTATCCTGAGCGGTCTGCGTTTGGTAAACGGCGATTTCATCTACCCGGGCACCCAAAGCCGTCAGGGTTTCCGGCAGAATCGGTCGGGCCTCCTTTGCGCGTGGCAACAATATATTTTGGGCCTCGACATCCTGGTTCTCAAAGGCTGCCACCACGGACTCCGCCCGGTATGTATCCGGAAGAATATCGCAAGACAGTCCAAACCCTGCCAGTCTCTCAGCTGTTACCGGGCCAATGCAGGCCGTTCGGATATGATGGAGCGCGCGGACATCCTTGCCCCGTTCGAATAAGCGTTTGAAAAAAAAGCGCACCCCATTCACACTGGTAAACACGATCCAGTGGTATTCCGTCAGCTTATCGATAGCCAGGTCCAGCGCCTGCCACGATGCTGGTGCTTGGATTTGAATCGTCGGACACTCCAGACAATCCGCACCGGCTGCCTGTAACTCTGAAACCAGGTCGCTGGCCTGTTGCCGGGCGCGTGTAACCACGATTCGCTTTCCCATTAATGGCTTTTTCTCAAACCATTGCATGCTATCCCGCAGTCCCACCACATCTCCCACCACGATGATGGCCGGGGCCTTTAATTTGGCATCGTTTGCCCGTTGAACGATATTGGCCAGCGTCCCGGTCACGGTAAGCTGGCGGGTTGTGGTACCCCAGCGGACCAGCCCCACCAAGGTTTCCGCTGACATGCCATGTTGGGTTAATTGTTCCACAATATTGGGCAGGTTTTTGACCCCCATAAAGAACACCAGGGTACCGATGCCGGTGGCCAAGGCCTGCCAATCGATTTTAGAGCTTGATTTTAGAGGATCTTCATGTCCGGTGACAAAGGCCAGCGTGGAGGTAAATTTCCGATGGGTTAAAGGAATCCCGGCATAGGCCGGTGCTGCCACGGCCGAGGTCACCCCGGGTACCACTTCAAAGGAAATGCCGGCTTCAACCAGGGCTTCGACCTCCTCACCGCCACGTCCGAAAATAAAAGGATCGCCGCCTTTGAGCCGGGTGACAATCTGGCCGGTTTGGGCCTTGGCCACCAGCAACTGATTGATTTCATGTTGCTTGAGGGTATGATCCCCGCCCTTTTTACCCACATAAATGAGTTCGGCATCCTCGCGGGCATAGGCCAGGAGCGCCGGTGAGGCCAGATAGTCATAAACCAGTACATCCGCTATTTCGATACAGTTTTTGCCTTTAAGGGTAATCAGCCCCGGATCGCCCGGGCCTGCCCCCACCAGGTAAACAAGATTTGGTTTTGATTTCATTTGTCTTCGTCTTGGAGCTTTGCGATGATAGCCTCTGCCCCCTGTTCCATCAATGTTTTGGCCAGATTGTTGCCAATCTCCCGGGTGTCTGCCACCAGACCGCTCAGTTGAGACCGCAAGATCCGGGTACCATCCGGCTCGGCCACCAAGCCATGCAAGGTGTACGCACCAGATGCAATCTGTCCATGGGCCGCAATGGGGACCTGGCAGCTGCCTCCCAAGCGATGTAAGCAAGCCCGCTCGCCCAAGACCACCGCACGGGTGTCGGCATCATCCAGCGGCCCGATAAGCTTCGCAATTTCCCCATCATCCGTGCGGGTCTCGATACATAGCGCCCCCTGACCGGCCGCCGGCAGCATCACGTCCATGGATAGATATTCACTGATCCGGTGCGCCAATCCCAAACGCCGAATACCGGCCGCAGCCAGTACGATGGCATCCATATTCCCCGCATCCAGTTTACGCAAGCGTGTATCCAGATTACCGCGCAGGGGTTCGATTTGTATATCTGGCCGGGCCCATAGAAGTTGGGCTGCTCGACGCAGGCTGCTGGTGCCGATGCGGGCACCTTTGGGCATATGGGCGAGACGGCCGAACCTGGAAACCAATACATCCTGGGATTTCTCTCTTGGGGGTATCGCACCGATGGACAGTCCCGCGGGCAAATCTGCCGGCATATCTTTCATGCTGTGAACGGCCAGATCTATGCGGCCATCAAGAAGTGCTTCCTCGATTTCCTTTACGAACAAACCTTTGCCACCTACCTTGGCCAGGGGCACATCCAGGATTTTATCTCCCTTGGTTTTAATGATAACGATCTGAATGGACGTTTGGGGAGACTGTTTCTGAAGTTGAGATTGAACCCAGTTGGCCTGCCAAAGCGCCAGCTTGCTCCCCCGGGTACCGATATGAATCGTGCGACGCATTAATGACCGCACGTGGAACAACTGGTGGCTGCACAGCCGCCACATGCTGACGACCCGGCAGTACTTCGTGTGGTTTCACCCCCGCTGCCCTTGCTTAAAAATCCGCAGGTGGACATAAGACGGTTGACTTGCTTGCTGTTGCAGGAAGGACAATCCGGTTTTTCCGATCCGAACACCAGTTTCTCAAAAGTTTCCTGGCAGGCCTCACAACAATATTCATAGATGGGCATTCTTATATTCTCCTAGCACCTGTTAACTATTTAGCCCTTTAGGCTGTTAGGCTATTAGACGATAGGCTGTAGGTAACAAATGGTCTACAGCTTTACAGTCTGAATTTCACGTGAATCCTCGAATCTTTGGCCCCTTGAATCCCAATGGTAATATCGTGTTGTTCGTCAAATCATTTCCATATAGAACAACCCATAATAGAAAGAACGCGACACCGAAATTTAAGCATCGGGGCCCCAAAGTCAACGATTCCACCTACAGCTGCAGCATCGCCTTGATTGAATTTATCTCAGATTCAGCCGGGTGACCCAACTCCATCGCACGTTTAAATGCCGACACCGCTTTAGACAACTCTTTTTGTTGTACATATATTTTGCCCAATCGATAGTGAAACAAACCATTTTCAGGTGACATCTCCACGGCCTTTTTGCAAAATAGCGTGGAGATTTCGGGGTTTTCGGCTTTATGGGCATAAAGTGCACCCAGCGCCGACAAAGCACCGGCATCCTCGGGATTTTTTTTGACGGCAGCCTCATAGAAAAAAATGGCCTTGTCCGGTATATTCAAGGCCTCACAACATTCACCCAGGTGAAAGTTTGCAATCCAGGATTCTGGCTGCAGCGCAAGTGCTTTTTCAAAATATGTCTTGGCCGTGCTAGCGTCCTTCTGCGCCAGATACAATTTACCGATTTGAAATGCGACTTCATACACATTCTCATCAATGGCTTCGGCTTGTTGATAATATGTGAGTGCTTCGGCGGGTCGATCCTTCAGACCACACACATAGCCGGCATTATAATATGCCATGATTTCTTTGGGATCGATCTGGATCGCTTTCTTGAACGCATTCAAGGCTTGATCGGTATCGCCCGACACCCCATAGCAAACACCCAGACTATTGATAATATTTATATTTACCGGGTCAAGCTTGCGTGCCCGTTCAAGCTCCGCAATAGCTCCGGACACATCGCCCTGCTGATAAAACTCGTCACCACTAATGTTCAGGCTAACGGCATCAAAAATAACCGCACTGTCTGCTCCAAAAAAAGAAGCGTGTACCAAGGCCTTCTTCGCATTCTCAAAGATTTCCGCTTTGGCATAATCGGCCTTTGGGTAGGAGGCAATACCGATGGAAACCGAACTACTGTCCATTCCGCGGGTCCGAATTTGAATGTCCTTGGCCAGATGCAGTGTGTCCGCATCGTTCTTTCCGGGTAAAAAACAGCCCAGCGATTCTGTGTCCAGGGCACCCCAGGTACCATTTTCGCGCTGGCTAAGTTCGGCGACAAAGCGTCCAACATCCACCAAACGGCTAGCCCTGTCATTTCCGGCACTTTCATCGTTCTTGGCAACCGGATCCAGCCGGATGATCAGGGTACCAAAACAGGTGACCGGTTGCGCCTGTTCCAGCGCTTCTCTAAGAAAATCGTCCGCCCAGGGAACCTCCGGAAAAGCCTGCTGCATGGCCTCCCGTGTAGCTGCTTCATCCAGCGTGCCGGTTGCACCGCATAGTGACGCCAGCGGTGGATTGAAAAGAAAATCTTCGGTGGTATCCCGTCCGGAAAATATGGTGGTGTCAGGCTTAGAAATTTGGTCCGTCATAGCGCGTGCTTGCTTTCCCCTGGAGTCAGTTTTCAAATTCGGTTTCTTTCAAAAGATTGCCAAATGCCGTCGCAATGTCCATCAGCTCTTTATCCTGAACCGTACGGACATCCATCATAAAAAAATCCGCCTCAATTCTACCGATTATGGGGCGGTGATATGCCCGTAACCATGAATCAATACGGTTGGCAGACACCCCCGCAATTTTCACCCCCACGCATCTGCTGGGCAGTTGCAGCAGGGGAAGTGACCCCCCGCCGGCCCGGGATACTGCCGCTACGGTTTGAACTTCCAGCCTTTTTTCGTGGTATGCCTGAAGTGATTTCTGCAGCTTTTCAGCCCTGGTTTCGATGGCATTCAGCGGCATCGTCAGCATTCTCAAGGTAGGAATTCGATCCAGGACAGTGGCTTTATCCCGGTAAAGACGCAGGGTCGCTTCGAGGGCCGCCAAGGTCAGCTTATCAATTCGTAGCGCCCGGGTAATGGGATTTTGCTTGACCTGGTCCAGCATCGGTTTAGAACCGGCGATGACTCCGGTCTGGGGTCCGCCCAGGAGTTTATCGCCACTGAACGTGACCACATCAGCACCCGTGGCCACCGCTTCTTGAACCGTGGGCTCCTTTTGCAATCCATATTCGGATAAATCCATAAAGGTTCCACTGCCCAAATCCTCCATAACCGCCAGGTTATGCTGCTTGCCAAGATTTACCAGTTCTTGCAGGGAAACCCCGGATGTGAATCCCACCACACTGTAATTACTGGTATGTACTTTCAACAGGAGCCCGGTATGGGCGTCAATGGCATTTTCATAATCCCGCAGGTGGGTTCGATTGGTGGTGCCGACTTCTTTCAGGATAGCGCCGCTTTTGGTCATCACATCGGGAATTCGGAAGGAACCCCCGATTTCAACCAATTCGCCTCTGGAAACGATCACATTTTTTCCGGATGCAATGGTTTCCAGACACAACAAAACCGCACCGGCATTATTATTGACGACCAAAGCCGCCTCTGCCTGACTGATTTCGCAAATAAGGTCTTCAACGCTGCTATATCTGGAGCCCCGTTGACCGGCCTTTAAATCAAACTCCAAATTTGAATACCCGGCGGCAATTTGCTGCATATTTTCAAGAGCGCTGTCTGCCAGGAGGGAACGACCCAGGTTGGTATGAATGATGACACCGGTCGCATTGATAACCGGTCTCAGATTGGGCTGCATGGAAGCGGCAATCGCCTTTTTGATGCGACTGAGAATCGACGCCTTAGAAATTATTTCGGGGTCGATTTCGACGTTCGACGCGCGGATGCTGTCTCGGACAGCATCGATAACCGATCGGGCGGTCCTAACTTGAATGGAACGGGGGATCTCCTCAAAATAGGGGTCGGCCTTGAACCATTCGAGCATCCGATCGACACCGGGCAGAGATCGCAGCAGTTTTTTGATCTCAGAATTATCGTTCATAGGGTCCTCGCACCTGCCGTTCACCACAGCAAGATGTTCAAAAAGCGTTTATTAACGTATTTTGTCTGCAATATCAAGGATCCTATAGCCTATTAGGCTGAAGACTGTTAGATAATTTGGTGTTTTGCGTTGTTTAGCCGTCAGCTTCCGGATAACATTCCAGCTTACAATTGTCATCCCCGAGGAAGAGGCTGTGTCGCAATTCGTCATCCCGGCCAAGCGTAGCGAAGCGGAGCGCGAGCCGGTATCCAAAGTTACCGTTTATATTCATTTTCCTGGATTCCGGATCTTCTGCAGCAGAGCTGCATCCGTCCGGAATGACGGGTTTGGGCGAATTGCGACACAGCCTCGGAATCGGGGAACCAGAATAGACCTTGAGCCAATCGCTTTGCATGGATTCCCATTTTCATGGGCATGACAGGACGGGTTAACAGCTGCATGGCTAAGGGCTGCTTTTCGTATGACAGCCTCGAAGCAATATGGTATATCAGCTGTAGACTTTAAGCCATGAACATTCAGCCGCTTATACCTTGTGGCTTACAGCTCACAGCTGCATAGAGGCGCTATTTGTGATATCAGCAGCCATTATCAACAAGGTCTACAATAATGATGATAGGAAATGAGATAGGATGCAAAATCTCCTCGTCACCGGCGGATGCGGCTTTATCGGGGCCAACTTTATCCGCTACGTGCTCCAAGAAACCGAATTTGACGGTTGCCTTGTCAATGTCGACAAATTGACCTATGCCGGCAATCCGGAAAGCTTGTCCGGCCTGCCGGAAAAATTCAAAAGCCGATATGTATTCGCGCATGCGGATATCTGTGATGCCACGGCCATGCGGGAAATTTTTGAAACCCATGCCATCGATACGATCTGCCATTTTGCAGCCGAGTCGCATGTGGATCGATCCATCGTCACGCCAGATGCCTTTGTCAAAACCAACATAGTGGGAACGTTTACCCTGCTTGAGGAGGCCCGACGCAGGCGCGACCATCTGATCCGCTTCCACCACATCAGCACCGATGAAGTCTATGGAACCTTGGGATCCACAGGCAAATTTGTAGAAACAACGCCCTATGACCCCAGCAGCCCCTATTCCGCATCCAAAGCTGCCTCCGATCACCTGGTGCGGGCTTACCACCGCACCTATGATCTGCCGGTTAGTTTATCAAACTGTTCCAATAATTATGGGCCCTATCAGTTTCCGGAAAAATTGATTCCCCTGATGATACTCAATGCCTTGGATCAAAAACCGCTGCCGGTATATGGCCAGGGGGCCAATGTTCGCGACTGGCTCTATGTTCGCGATCATTGCCGTGCCATTTGGACGATTTTACAATCAGGCGAAATCGGCGCAACCTACAACATCGGCGGCGAATGTGAACTGGCCAACATCGACTTGGTCACAACCCTTTGCACGATTCTGGATGAAATGGTCCCCGCCGCTGAAGCCCGACCTCGATCAGAATTAATCACTTTTGTGAAAGACCGACCCGGACATGATTTTCGCTATGCCATCGATTGCAGCAAATTGAAAACCGGATTAAACTGGCAGCCCCAGGAATCGTTTGACAGCGGCATCCGCCAAACCATTCAATGGTATCTGGACAATTCCGAATGGGTTGAACGGGTGCAGAGCGGCGCCTATCGGGAGTGGATTGATCGGAATTACGAAAATCGGTGACTTAAAACGCGATCGCATTCTTTGGCCAAATATAATGTCAAACTCTAAGGGTTCAAGGATTCAAGTGACAGCTTATAGCTAACTGCTTAAACCTCTTAGCCTCTAAACCAGTATCATCGCCTGACCCCTTGAATCCTCGAATACTTGAACCCTTCTGAGATTTGCTGGCCACTGGAAGAGTTATAGGCAAACAAGTAATGACCGGATAGAATAGAGCGCATCACAGGGAAAAAATTATGAAATCCGCAAAAAACTACCTCATTTTCCCCCTGGATGTGGCCACGCTTGCCGAGGCGAAAACATATGTAAGCCTGCTGCGCGACCATGTGGGCATTTTTAAAATCGGTCTGGAACTTTTTATTCATGCCGGCCCCCAAGTTGTGCGGGCCGTGCAAGAGCTAGCACCGGATAGTCGCATTTTTTTAGATCTGAAGCTACACGATATTCCCGCGACGGTTCGACGTGCCACCCGGCGCATGGCCGCCCTGGGTGTCACCTATGCCACGGTCCATTGCGGCGAATCCCCCAAGATGCTCGATGCCGCAGTAAGCGGTGCGGATGGCAAAATTCGGCTTTTGGGTGTCACCGTTCTCACCAGTGTTTCCAGCAAAGATATTCATGCCGCGGGATATGATGTCTCCATGGCGAACAACCTCACTAAATTAGTATTGAAAAAGGCAGACATGGCCAGAAAGACCGGGTTTGCCGGGGTGATCTGCTCCGGCCATGAAGTCGCGCAGATCAAGAAACATTGTGGCGATTCGTTTTTAGCGGTCACGCCGGGCATCCGGCCGGCGTGGGAGCTATCCCGAGATGATGACCAGGCTCGCGTGATGACGCCGGCCCGGGCCATTCAGAACGGATCCGATCATTTGGTTATCGGACGCCCCATCCGCGATGCCCAAGACCCGGCCCGGGCTGCCGGGCGGGTCATTGAAGAAATTCAGACAGCCCTGTTTCAATAAGAAGTAAGTCCGGACGGTATTGATGGGTCTTTTCAATCGCCTCCTCGCCACCAAAAGCCTGTATTATCTCATAGTCGTGCCCACTGAGCTGGGCGGCCAGCAGTTTAACATTCATGGCTCGTCATCGACGATGCGTATACGCGCGGTGTGGGGAGATTAGGCCAGCTCGGTAGGCACATCTGCATTGGTATTCGAACCAATGTACTGATTCACATTCTTGGCGAAATTTCGCGTATCGATGGGCTTGCTGATATAACCGCTGCACCCGGCCTGATCGGCCCTTTCCTCATCGCCCTGCATGGAATAGGATGTGAGGGCCACGACCGGTATGGATTTTAAGGCTTCGTCTTGTTTGATAATCTTGGTAGCACTGAGTCCGTCCATTCCCGGCAACTGCATATCCATCAGAATCAGATCCGGTCGATGTTCGCGGATCATATCGATACCCGTCTCGGCATCCTCGGCGGCAACAACATCAAAACCAGCCAGATCCAGGAGCGTTTTGACGAGTTTCATGTTGATATCGTTGTCTTCAATAACCGCGACTTTATGCTTTGGCATTGTGCACCCCGTCTATTAATTTCGTCTCCTTTAAGGCCGTCTGGATAGCCACTGCCATCCAGTTTTTCATGATGATGCCGGATTACATTCAGGGCTGGAACCAGGTTTTTTTTCACGGCAAACAGATATCATAACCGACGCAAGCGTATGGCTGCATGATTTGCCATTCATCCTTATCGTGTTTGATAAGATCAACGTTTTGCATCGTGTTTCCTTGTGCTAATCACCATTGACGCTGTAAAGTTAATTCAGGGGAATCACCACATGAAAAGAAGATCCCTGCCCTTCACCCGGACTATCGGCCCAGATAGAGCCTCCGTGTAGTTCCACCAACTGCCTGGTAAGGGATAAGCCCAGACCCGTGCCCTGGTATCTGCGGCTGCTTGACTGCTCCACCTGTTCAAAAGGGTTGAATATTCGCTCGAGGTTTTCCTTGGAAAGCCCGATACCGGTATCAGTGACCTGCATGCCGATACCCTTTTTATCCGTACCATTCAGCGTACATAAGCTTGCCTCCAAAAAGACCTGACCACCATCCGGCGTAAATTTGACCGCGTTCGACAGTAAATTATAAACAACCTGCTTGAGCTTTCGTTCATCTGCCGTGATCGCATTCGGGATATCATCCAACCGAACCTTAAGTTGAATGCCGTGCTTCATGGACTTTTCCTTAAACATGACCGTGCTGTTGGTGAGAAGATCTCTGATATTCGTTTGTGATAGCTGCAGCTCTAACTTGCCGGACTCGATTTTGGACAGATCCAGGATATCATTTATTAACGATAGCAAATGCTGACTACTGGTATGTACGTCGTTGAGGTAATCCGATTGGATCTCGTTCAGTTCACCGTGATGTTGGTCCAAAACCAATTCGGTGAATCCAATAATATGATTCAAAGGTGTCCGCAGTTCGTGGCTCATATTGGCCAAGAATTCGCTTTTAGATCGACTGGCAATCTCAGCGGATCTTTTTGATTGTCTGGCAGCTTCCTCGGCCCGTTTGCGCTCCGTGACTTCCTGGCGCAGGGCTTCATTGGCCTTGCGTATTCCGGCGGTTCTTTCTTCGACCCGTTTTTCAAGCTCCTCATTGACTTGTTTCAATTTTTCTTCGGCCAGCTTTCGTGTGGTAACATCTGTGGCCACCTGCATATGCACAAACCGATTGTTATCCCATGCGATCGCACGGTCATAGTTGACGTACCATTTGCCTGTAATCGGGTTATAACATTCCCAGGAATACACACCATTGGGCTGATCATTGGCATCCAGAAGGTTGTCGATTTTGCAATGGTTGCAGACCTGACGTTCTTTGCGGAAAACCTCAAAACATATCTTGCCGGTGAAGTCATTGGCATACGTATCTTTTAAGTGTTGATTCATAAACAGGATTTCATGGGATTGCATATCAGATACATAGACGTCCGCATCAATACTGTCCAAAACGGTCAGAAACCGTTCGTGGGAAGCCCGGACTTCTGCTTCGGCCTGCTTGCGTTCCTGGATCTCATTTTTATAGGATAGATTGGTCTCGGTTAAGGTTTCTTGCTGCTTCTCAATGGTGGCAAAGGCTTTGGAATAGTGGAGGGACAACAAGAATGCTTGCGCCAGGATGAATATAAACAAGCCAAAGGGAACCAGATTACCGGTTGCAACGATATTTTCTGTGTACAGAATGTCGTTCACCGCGCTTGCAAATAAAATTAAAAATCCCACCAGAAACACGATGGACTGGATATCTCTTTTTAAAGACGCTTTTATCAAAATGAACATGGGATAAAAAAAGATCAAACAGGTAAACAGCTGAAATGCCGTGAGCGTATGCGAAAATATTCGGGCCGGGAAGATGAAAAGGGTCGCCGCAAATAGTAAACCGGTTACAACCATGGACCGAATTGCTTTAAGATTAAAATAACCAGGAAAAATAGAATGGATAAACAGAATAAAAATCGGAACGGCCAGATAAAAGGTACTGTATTCCAATTTTATGAGCCACTCCCAGCTAAACGCCGGAAACATCTTTGTAAACAGTTTTTCACCGGTGGTTAGAATCCGGAGGGCTATCAGAAAACAAAACACACTGATATATAAAGGAGAGGGGTTTTTCCGTCTGAGAACAAAGATGCCCAGATGATAAAAGGCCATGATAAGGATGCTGCCGAACAGAAAAAAATCATATCCGATTTTGATTCTATCGGCTGTCGTCATCTGCGCCACGGTACCCAGCACCATTTTTTCTCTGATACCACCCTTGCGGTGAAAGAAATTGGACATGTGGATGACGAGTTCCAATTCGGTGTCGGTAACGGGTATTTCAACGGTTTGCGGATAGCACCCCGGAGCGGATGTATCAGATGTTAAGCCGACGATTCCCGTAGAATAAACCTTGTGGCCATTGACAAACAGGTTGGCGGCCGTGCCCACATCTAAAATTTTTAGAGCTAATCTATCCTCGGGATGCGCCAATAATATTTTCAAATAATAAGTGCCGCACCCATGCCCCCCTATTTTCTTGCCGTTAGTGACAAAGTCATTCCAATCGGCAGGCACTTGTATGCTGTTGGCCTCATCGGAGGCTGCCCCAGGCGCAAACGTATCCGGGTGAAGTAATTGCCCCCAGAAAAACCGGTATTGACCATTCAGATCGACGGGACCGTCTTTTTGTAAATCCCACTGAGTTAAATCAAGCTCACCTTTCTGGGCGATTGGTGCGAGCGTTCTATTCGGATCGGATGAGCAGGCGCTTAACCAGAACATCGCAAATAGTAACGCATACACCCAAGTTCGTTGATGCCCTGCCAACATCGGTTTATTCCTGATATCTGATGATATGACACCTGAGCATTTCCTGGGTTTAAGCATCATCCGCCTGCAGATATTGTGATATTTGATTTAAAAACTGGCGTGTATCAATCGGTTTTGCAATATGCCCGATACAGCCGGCATCCAGGGTCTTTTCTTTATCTTCCTGCATGGCATAGGAGGTTAACGCCACGATGGGAATATCCTTCAAAACGGCATCCGATCGGATGTGTCGGGTGGCACTGATGCCATCCATCCCCGGCAGCTGAATATCCATTAAAATAAGATCCGGGCGATGATCCCGGGCCAGCGCGATACCGGTTTCTGCATCCCCGGCTTCTATGACGTTGTAGCCACCGCGTATAAGCAAGCTCCGCACCAGTTTCATATTCAGCGCGTTGTCTTCGATGACCACTATTTTTTGATCTGCCATCTCTGGCGTTCCTTTTTCTTATCCGTTAAAATATATGCGCTAACGAGATTGCTCTCTCTTAGAAAAATCCAACATATTATTGATCAGCTCCAGCAGCTGGTAGGCGCTTTCCAGCGCGTAGTTTAGATGCTCTTCCTGATCTGGATTCAATTTACCAAAATCCTTGTCCAGGGCCATCTCCGTGAAACCGATGACACTCACCAGGGGTGTTCGAAAGGCGTGATTCAAGTCAGAGTATAGTTCCCGTTTGGCTTGATTGATCTGCACCCTGATTTCTGCAGCCTGGTTGTCATCGCTAGTGGATTTAATCTCAGAACTTCGTTTTCGCTTTGGTACCACCGGCATTGGGTTCGACTGTTTTCTAAACCAAGTTTGAACCGCATCGCGTCGAAATCGCCAATGCTTACCGATTTTAAGACAAGGTATCTGGGCATCGGCACACAATTTGTACATCGTCGATTTGGGGATGCGCAGCCATTCGGAGACTTCAGCCACGTTCAGTATATCTTTCTTGGGTGTCACACGCTTTTCCTATCGGGCAAGTTCCCGCTGGGTTGTCCAACCGCAAGATTCGAATCTCGTTAAGGTCGGTTATTCTCGTTATTCTAAATATCTTTATCGACAGACCCCTTGAAAACTTTAACAGTTTATTGATTTGGGTCTAGATTATTTTATAAGTCTTTTTATGCACTTAGATTTATAATACGAGCGGCGGGGGAGGGACCAATCGATGTGTATGGCCGCATAGATCTTACGGCTTGACCAACGAGCACACCAAGTACTTCGCAGAAGCTTTTATTGCAGATGTCAGAACAATGTTCGGTTTTATTCAAAATGTGGGCTTATATCACGCGATAAAATTGGTCTATAATCGGATGCGCATTGTCACTCATGGTCGGTTCCAACAATTTTATATACGCTGCGTCGTCATCCAATTCAGCATCGATTCTTTCGTAATCTGCCAGCGATGGGTACCGGGTCAAAATCGTCATGCGACCTCTCGGTCCGGCAAGGTTATACATAAGGTCCACGGAAACCTCCGGATACTTTTTTTCTTTATATGCTTTGGCTTTTACCAGCGCTTCAAAAAATTCCGCATAATTTGGCCCATAACCGAATTCTCTTTGGTGGATAATCATCTCGTCCTCCTTGAATTAAATTCCAATAATGAAATGCATCCTCGCAATTTTGTTACAGCTGTTAACACATTGTAGCACTTCTAAAACGTAAGAAATATTCGGATATTGTCAAGATACGCAATATTTTCACGATAAAGATAAAGTTCTTGAATAATACCGCAATCGTTTTATAATTAAATTTTGATGTGCTCGTAAAAAGTCAAAATTATCAAATTTCGACTCGTTAACCTGTTGAAATGATTAAGAGTGAAATCGGAATAGTGCCAATTATCGGACTTGTTACGGGCCTAAATTTTGAACGCAAAAAAAAGGAGTCCAGGACAGAATGTGTCAGATAACGGCAATCTACGGCAGCCCGCGCAGAAAGGGCAACACCACCACGCTACTCAAAGAAGCGGTTGCGGGCGCCCGGGAGCAGGGTGCCACAGTTAGCGAATTTGTGCTGCGGGATGAAAAGATATCGCCCTGCCTGGAAATATACGGCTGCACCAAGACCGGCAAATGCGTCATCAAAGACGATTTTCATAAAGTGCGGGATAGCATGCTGCAATCAGACGGCGTCATGTTGGCATCACCCATTTTTTTCTACACCGTCAGTGCCCACACCAAGATTTTCATGGATCGCTGCCAGTCCCTCTGGGTAAAAAAATACTGGATTGAGGGCATCCCTTTTAATCAATGGCAAACCAAACGCAAAGGACTATTTATCTCCGCCGGTGCCACGCAAGGCAAAAAACTTTTTGATGGCGCCCTGCTCACCATTAAGTATTTTTTCGACGTCATCGACGCCAGCCTCTGGAAGTCCCTGCTCTATCGCGGGCTTGATTTTGAAAAGGACGTCCTCAAATATCCGGACTATCTTCGGGAAGCCCGTGAATCCGGCCAGCAACTGGTCTTGTCATTAAAATCGTAGAGCGATACATGTAAAAATAGGTTGGCCGATGCGGCCACGGAACTCTGTTTGGAAATTAGCTAGGATTTCCGCTCCAAAGATATTTGTCTGGCAAGATAAACCTTGGCCAAACTCTGATAGGGGACATCTTTCTTATTAGCCAAAATTTTTAACTCGGCCAGCATATCTTCTGGCAGACGGATCGAAATCGATTTAAGCGACGGTTTTAATTTTGGAAACGATGCTCTTTTCAAATTGCCGGCATTAAAATAATCCAGCGGGGAATGGGTGGCCCAAAATGCTCGCTCTTCATTTTCGTTTTTAAATCTTGGAATTTTTTTATCTATTTTTTTCATAATAATATCTCTCTTTACGGTTCATATCCCTGGCGGAAATGACCCGTATCAAATCGCCACGCTTTGTAAAAATCACTGTCAATCTTCGACCTGCATCTGTTTTCCCAAATATGGCCCAGCGCTTCTCTGCTTGTGAATGCTTAGGGTCATTCAAGACAATCAGTGGCTCATTAAAAAAAATCTGTTCACATTCCCAGTTTTCAACACCATGCTTATCCAAGTTTTTATCGATATTGCCTTTATCCCACTGGAATCCGACAATCTGCTTAAATTCATCTATCATATATGCTTATATGTATATGATGAACATATACATGTCAAGAAGGATATGTATTACTGAAAGAAGTCTATAGGTAGCAATTATGATTGATAGGCCAAATTGGCCCAAATTTTACCGAATATTGGGGTCAAACGGGCAGAAAGGCTGGTAGAGTAGCCCCGGCCGATTGTTCAACCGAGGTCCTCGCCAGGTAGGGTCGAAGGCTGGCGCGGTGCTCGAAGCCCGTTTCCAGCCCCCGCCTCGTCAAACGCAGCATGCGGATTTCCCGCACTACGCTTTCTCTGGTAACTTCAT
>Ga0180435_10000698_pt1 | contig 35503 bp, 34 predicted proteins | sample SS_ome_3_FD_132467 | JGI IMG/M metagenome (GOLD analysis project Ga0180435, IMG submission 132467) | Hypersaline lake sediment archaeal communities from the Salton Sea, California, USA - SS_3_S_1 metaG | ecosystem: Environmental > Aquatic > Non-marine Saline and Alkaline > Hypersaline >... | reverse complement strand
CCAGTATCTGTCCCGCACCACGACATTAAAAAAATATTCGATCCCGTCATCAAGGTTTTTTACATCAATGGATGTATTATCCTGCACCCAATATACTTGCTCCTCATCTCCATTTGAATTTTCTATCACAAGCGGAACACCCCTCCCATATTGAAGAGCGAGATCTGTCGTTCCCAGAATATCCAATCGTTGATATACAACCTTGTACTCAAGATATTGCTGGACAGTATTATCATCCGTGGCTTTGGTCCAGTTTACGGTGAGGGAACTGGGGGTGATGTTGGTAAATTCAAGGATGGTTCCGGGGTTTGGGGGAGCATCTTGCTCACCGCCACATCCAGCTATGGCAATCAGCATTAACAATACAGCTAATATGCCCATTGACCGAATGCCGGCCAGGTGCCCCTTTTTATTCATCCCTGATTTCATACCCTTCCATTTACCTTTTAATACCCAGTATTTCAAGAAAAATGTGTTTGTTGCCGCCAAAAAAATTTACAAAGTTTCCCCCCATGAACAATGTTATTCCAATAATGCCTTATGACTACACTCGTTTCCTTAAAACGCGATGCCATGCAAAATATATGGCCATGCCAACGCCTGTTTGCAATTTTATCTAAAATAATTCCGTTTGGTACCTTTTTTTAGACTTATATTTTCCTGTTGTTGTATCCGATTCTTTGGATTATCCTATCCGGCATTCAAATGGGCGATTGACACATCGATTCACTGAATAAACATATGGGATCAAGGTGACAGTGATATGAAACTTATGCGTCCGGTTTTAGGGATTAGAGGTAAACTTTTTGTGTGGTTCTGCTTTTTCATAGCCATCTTTTATGGAACCATTCTCGTTTTGTTCCTCAACATTAAACAAATAGTTAATATCTCAGAAAATCTTGTCAGTAAGAATTACGAAATAGCCGATATTTCAGATAACATGATTAAAAACCTGTTGAGTATGGAGGAGTTCGGAAAAAAATACGCCCTCCTTAAAAAAAACGATTATATCGTCTTGCTGGAAAAGGCAACCACCCAGTTCGAAACCAACCTTGAAGACATTTTGAAAATGGAATCAAAAAGGGGAATTGCTATCTCAGATGAGTGGAAACGGTTGTCCGAGAGCTACAATAATGTTGTAGAGTCTTTCAGCGCGTACCCTTCCAACCGTTACCCATCAACGTTGTTTTCTGAAGATCAGATAAACGAGTGGATCGGCCTCTTATCCAAGATTCGACATGAGAATGAGGAAAATATGGGGGCCTCTACCCGGAAATTGAACAGCTTGGGACAGATATCGGCCCGGAACAGTTTAATCGGCCTTGGCATTTCAACTGCCATCGGCATCATAGGCATCTTTTTTTTATCCTACTCCATGATCCGCCCGTTAAGGGAACTCATAAAGGGAATACGGTCGGTATCAAGGTCACAGAGGAGTGCACCAATAAAAATTCGATCTTCAGATGAATTTGGTGAACTTGCCCATGCGTTTAACGAAATGTCGGAACAACTCAGGGAAGAAGAAAGGATGAGGTCTGATTTTATATCCATGCTAAGCCATGAAATTAGAACCCCCTTGACTTCAACCCGTGAATCAGTAAATATGATAGCCGAAGAGGTGATGGGAAGCATCAATGAGCGCCAGAGAAAATTCCTTGAAATAGCGAGTATGGAAATCGGTCGGATTTGTGATTTAATGAATCACCTGATGAACGTATCACGCATGGAAACGTCCGTCTTGAAACTTTATAAGCGGCCATTCAATGCATTGGAGTTGGCTGAAAGCTCTATGCGGCACCTGGAACCCATCGCTGAAAAAAGCAATATTCGTTTTGAAGTGGTCGAACATAAAAACATACCCGAAACAATGGGAGACCCGGATCATCTTCAGCGTGTATTTCATAACCTTTTGGACAATGCAATTAAATTTTCCGGAAGGGGAAGTGTAATCAAAATCGAGATTAAACCGGATAAAACGGATAAAAACGTGATTGTTGCCGTCTCCGATAATGGCCCGGGCATCCCGGAAGAAGAACGGTTATTAATTTTCAATAAGTATTATCAAACAAAAGAGTCAAGGGAACACATGGACGGCGTCGGCCTTGGATTAAATATTTCCAAAAGCATTATTAAAGCCCATAATGGTGACATTTGGGTTGAAAGTAAAATCGATGAAGGCAGCACGTTCTACTTCACTATTCCCGTTGAAAAAAAAGGATAGGCAAACCGCCCCCCACCAAATGGAAACAACCCGACAGAAAAAAGTTACATCTTTCATTTTTGCGTTCATCTTTATGTGCGCTGTCATTTCCCGCATCCTCGGATGCACCTATGGTGACAAGTTCTTAAATATTGGAAGAGATAAAGACGCTCTTCAAAGCTACAACGCGGAAACCACAACACTGGAAAGGGGGAATCGGGCCTTTCAAAACAAGGACTATGAAAAAGCGCTTGAAATTTATCGGATGCTGAGCGAGCTTGCCGGAGAAGAAGGTGTCCGAAAAAAAGCACTCTATGGTCTGGCATGCACGCGTCTTATTCTGGCGAAAACCCCTGAAGAATTGAGTGAATCAATTATCCTGTGGGATGTTTGGACCCAACTGGACATGCAAGAACCAATGGAGGAGTACTCAATCTTCTTGAGGCCCCTTCTTCTGCAAAAAGGCTTTCCGGAAAAAAAAGAAACAATGCCGGATGTCAACTCCGAATTACAATATACCATTTCCGGACAGGAAAAGGAAATACTGCTTTTAAAACGCAGAATAAAGGAAATGGAAAAAGAAAACGAAAAACTTAAGCATCAGCTTGATTCCCTTGAAGATATTGATAAAGATATCAAAAAGAAAATGAAAGAATTAGAGTAGCGAGAAATATATGAGCAACCAAAAACATTCCATCCTCATCGTTGATGACGACCTTAATGTGCTGGAAGTCATAGATGCACGACTTTCTTCCAGTGGATTTCGCGTTCTGAAAGCCCCTGACGCGGAACAGGCATTAACTATTCTTAAAACCAAGCCCATTGATCTCATGATTTCCGACATGAAAATGCCGGGTATGGGGGGGCTGGACCTTTTCAGCGAAGTACGGGAGTCCCGGCCTGAACTGCCTGTTATTTTCCTTACTGCATATGGATCAATACCGGATGCCGTAAGTGCCGTCAAAGCAGGTGCTGTTGATTATCTGGCCAAACCGTTTGATGGTCATGAGCTTCTTAGAAAGCTTCGTGAGATTTTAAAAAATAAACCCACCGGTGACGAGTCGCTTGAAAACAAAATCTCCTCATCTCAAGATCTCCCGGAAACAGGCCATAGCCCCGCTATGAAGGAATTGATGAAGTTGATAGAGCGGGTATCGGTGAGTAGCGTCAACGTATTAATTCTTGGTGAAAGCGGATCAGGAAAAGAGCATGCGGCACGCCTCATACACAAGAGCAGTCCGAGAAGGGATAAACCCTTTGTTGTTGTAGATTGCGGCTCAACGCCTCCCGGGATTCTTGAAAGTGAGCTTTTCGGGCATGTCAAGGGAGCCTTCACCCACGCCATACGCGATAAAAACGGGTTGATCAGCGAAGCAGATGGGGGCACCCTTTTTCTGGATGAAATTGGGAATATATCACAGGATATGCAAGTCCGCCTGTTGAGATTCATTGAAGACCGAAAGATCAGGAAAATCGGGGACACTACCGAGATATCCGTGAATTGCCGTGTTATTGCCGCTACGAACTCGGATCTGCTTGAGGATATCAGAGCAGGACGATTCCGGGAAGACCTTTATTATCGGCTACGGGTTGTAACCCTCAATATTCCGACGCTGAGGGAGAGAAAAGAAGATGTCGAATACCTTGCAAGGTACTTTGTTGAATCGTTTTGTGACAAGAATGATATTCCCGTTGTGGATCTTTCGCCCGAAACAATAGAGTGGCTTAAGAATTATCCATGGCCGGGAAATGTCCGCGAGCTTAAAAACGCTTTGGAAGCGGGCATCGTAATGAGTGATAATGGCTTGCTTCGCCCCGAAGACCTCCAGCTGACCGGCCTTCCAAATATAGCTCCGGATTTCAACAATGGACCTTCAAGTGACCGTGCGGTTCTAAAAACAGACGCGTTCTCACTCGAAGAAAGTGAGCGGAATACAATTATAAGGGCGCTTAAAGAAACCAAGGGCGTTCAGAAAGATGCAGCCGACCTTCTCGGCATCAGCAGAAGAGCAATTCACTATAAAATAAAAAAATATGATATTGATGTCGCCGAACTTCGTGCAGGTAGATAGAACGCCATATTAATAGTCTGTTATTGAGAAAGCATTGGCAAACTCTTACAACCGCCAGTAAGTCACGTTTCGAAACTCCTCTCCTGCAGGCTTAAAAAGTCCCTTTACATCAACAATAATAGGATTGTTTTTCCCACACATATTTATAATCGCTGACAGCCCCATTTGCTTGTATTGAGAATGTGCCACAGCAATGACCACCGCATCGACATCCTGCAGGGTCTTCAGGTTCTGCAGCAAGTCTATATTATGATATGCCTTGGCCTCATCTCTGTCTGCGAGGGGGTCGTGCACAAGCACCTTGGCACCGTAATCTTCAAGTTCCTTAATAATGTCAACGGCCTTTGTGTTTCTTAAATCCGGGACATCTTCCTTGAACGTTATTCCGAGAAAAGCAATCCTTGAGTCATGCACTTTTTTTTCAGCATGGATCAGCATTTTTATCAAACGTTCGGCGATATACTTGCCCATAGTGTCATTGATTCTTCGCCCGGCGAGGATAATTTCGGGGTGATAGCCGATGGATTCCGCCTTAAATGTTAAATAGTAGGGATCGACACCGATGCAATGTCCTCCCACAAGTCCGGGTCGAAAGGGTAAAAAATTCCATTTTGTTCCGGCTGCTTCAAGTACTTCCAGTGTATCAATTCCCATCTTGTCAAAAATGAGGGCGAGTTCATTCATCAGTGCAATATTCAAATCTCTTTGCGTATTCTCAATCACCTTGGCCGCCTCTGCCACCTTGATAGAGGATGCCCTGTGAATACCGACACTGACGACCTTCCCATACACATCGGATAGTAACCCGGCCGTGGTAACGTCCGAACCTGAAACGATCTTTACAATCTTATCCAGGGTGTGAACTTTGTCCCCGGGGTTTATCCTTTCCGGAGAGTACCCCACCGTGAACCCCTTTCCGAAAGCCAGCCCCGATTCTTTCTCGAGTATGGGAACACAGACCTCCTCGGTGACACCCGGATAGACGGTGGATTCAAATACGACACAGGACCCTTTCTGCATTTGCCTGCCGGCAATGACGGAAGCATTTCTGACAGCACTCAGATCAGGGATACGATATTCGTCAATGGGGGTCGGCACGGCAATAATAATAAGTCTGCAAAAAGAAATATCTGTTTCAAGGGATGTAAACTGAATGTCCGCTTCCTTTAGCTCTTTGTCAGAAACCTCGAGGGTTTTATCTTTCCCGGCGTTGAGCTCTCCGATTCTATCAGGACTCAGGTCAAATCCGACAACTTGAAAGTAACGCGACAGATGAACGGCAAGGGGAAGCCCAACATAGCCCAACCCGATTACGGCAATTTTATCTTCCCTTTTCTCTAACTTTTTAACATTTATCATACCCTACCCCTCTGTTTTCAACCGGTCTATTTCTTCCGGTCTTAAATAACGCCAGTTTCCTTCATCAAGATTTCCTATTCTTATATTTGATATCCGCAATCTCTTTAAACGGTCAACACGATTCCCCACCTTTTCCGCCATACGCCGAATCTGGCGATTTTTCCCCTCTTTCAGGATAATCCGAAACCGTCTCTTTGAAATGCGGCGGACCATCGCCGGCCTTGTTTTTTGACCGTCAAGTACTATACCCGACCCCATCTTTTCAAGATCTTTATCTGAAATAGGCGACGCCAGGGTGACATCATACTCCTTTTCGTGATCAAATGAAGGGTGTGAAACCGCCTGGTGAAGGCTCCCGTCGTTGGTCAAAAGGATCAGCCCGGTCGACTCCTTGTCAAGGCGCCCGACAGGGTATATCCTTTCCGGCACCCCGGTAAGGAGCTCTAAAATGATTTTTTCTTTTTTTTGACTGCAGCTCGAGACATAGCCGGCGGGCTTATTTAATGCAATGTACACCAGCCTTTTCTCCGCCGTAACCGGTTTGTTGTCAAACAAAACGCTATCTTTTAACGGGTCAATTTTCGCACCGAGTTCGGTCACAACCCTGCCGTTTACCTTGACCCTTCCGGAAGTGATATATGACTCCCCTTTTCTTCTGGAACATACCCCGGCGGTTGAAAGATACTTCTGCAGCCGCATCGCCTGCATGACACTCCTTCGTATTATGTTCGATAATCGGCATTGATTTTTACATAATCAACTGAAAAATCGCATGTCAATATAGCAGCGCTTCCTTGGCCGATATTTAAATCAACAGTAATGGTGAATTCGGGTTTACGTAGAACCCGGGTTGCATCCTGCTCGGCAGAAGCATGACTAGAGCGAGCGCCGTCTGAGACGGCTTTGACATTATCGAAATAGATATCGATCCTGTCCTGATCAATATGTATTCCCGCCCTTCCCACTGCCGCAATAATCCTTCCCCAATTCGCATCCTGCCCAAACAGCGCCGTTTTAACGAGGCTTGAGTGTGCCACGGTTTCTGCCGCAAGTCGGGCATCTTCATCCGACAGTGCACCTTTTATCTCTATTTCAACCAGCTTTGTAGCCCCCTCACCATCTTTCACGATCTCCCGAGCCAGGCCTTTCAAGACAACATCCAGCTCATTTTGAAAGGCGTCCATGTGCGATGTTCGGGTCAGTTCGATTTCCGAAAGCCCGTTTGACATGATAAGCGCCATATCGTTTGTACTGGTATCTCCATCGACCGTAATTTTATTGAATGACTTATCAACCGCCCGCGAAAGTATCTTATTGAGTACATCCGGCGAAGCCCCGATATCCGAACACACAAAACAGAGCATGGTTGCCATGTCGGGGCAAATCATTCCCGAGCCTTTTGCAATACCTGTCACAGTAAAGCGTTTTCCGTCAACGCGTCCCTGCCTGCTGATTATTTTCCGCGATGTATCGGTGGTCATAATTGACTCCGCAAAATCTGAAAATCCGTTTTCGGACAAGGCGCCAATGAGATGGGGCACGGCAGATTTAATTTTATCCACCGGGAGCGGCACACCGATAACACCGGTGGATGCGACAAAAACAGCTTCATCATTAATGCCAAGATGTTGTGAAACAAGCGCCGACAGTTCCATGGTATCCCGCATACCCCTGTCTCCGGTACAGCAGTTGGCATTTCCGCTGTTTGCAATAATGGCCTGAGCTTTTCCCGATGTTATCCTTTCCTGGCATAAACGGACGCAGGATGCCTTAACTTTATTCTTTGTGAATACGCCGGCTATCGCTGCCGGAGTTTCAGAAAAAATAATACCGACATCTTTGTGTCCGTTCTTTTTTAAACCCGCCGCAACACCGGCAGCCTTAAATCCAGGACATGCAATTTCTTCCATATCTTATCCCCATGGTGTAAAAAATATATTCAGTTGAAGTAACGACGTGTGCCGTGCTATTTTTAGGCTACCATAAATTATCCGTTACTAGTTTTCAATTAATAAGTTTTCGGGAGTCGCTTTATGACAACATATAAAATTCATCCCATTGTAATGGGAACAAAAGTCTTTGACAAAAGTATGATGACGTATCAGTACAACAGCGGAACAGACTTCACCATTCCTATTTTTTCCTGGTATCTGGAAGGTGGGAAAAAAAACATCCTTGTCGATACAGGAGAAATGTCCCCGATTCAGTCTGAAGAGAGGGAGAAAGCAATTAACGGCAAGATCTACCTGTTTGAAGAAGGGCTGGCCAAATTTGGATTGAAACCAGAACATATTGATATCGTAATACATACACACCTTCACAACGACCATTGCGAAAATGACTACAAGTGTATTAACGCCACATTCTTTGTTCATGAAAAAGAATTGGAATCCATTCATAACCCCCACCCGCTGGATTACAGATACCTTGAGGACTATATCGAGGATATAGAAGAGAATAATCAAATACACACGATAAAAGAAGACTGTGAAATCGTACCGGGAATTTCTGTCATGCATACACCGGCCCATACCAAGGGCGGCCTTAGCGTTATCGTAGAAACGGAAAAAGGGAAGGCGATAATTACCGGTTGTTGTGTAATCAAAGAGAATTTCTTCCCTCCCAATGAAATAAAGGCCATGGAGATGGACGTTCTCCCACCGGGAACAATTGTGAACGCTTATGAAGCCTATGACAGCATGATTAAAATAAAAGAAACGGCCGACATTATTCTGCCGCTTCATGAACCGGAATTTGCGTCTTTGGAAACCATATGATGGAAACAAACGGGTAAATCAGGTGGTGTCTTTCATGTATTCCTCCCATTCCACCGGGAGGAGTTGTTTTTTTTTGTTGTTGCACTCTTTACATGCCGGGATGACATTGCCTTTTGTGGTTTTACCCCCCCTTGAAATGGGTACGATGTGATCCATGGTAAGCTCGCCCGGAGGAATCTTCCCGTTGCAATACCCGCAAACACCTTTTGCACAGCGTCGTTTCCACCATTGGGACTGCCGCAATTCCCTGGCCTTATTCTTTTCCTTTTTTAAATCCGATTCGTCAATGTATGGCACAAATTTATCCATCTTTTTTTGCCTGTTATTAATTGTTTCCCCTTGAAAAAACAAGTTTTTTCTTCTAATAAGGCGGTATGGGATATGTATTCGATTTTCATGATGCAACCGCTTACGACAAATGGCTCAAAAAGGATCATCATCGGCACAGCCTTGAGCTGGAGCGCAGGCTCATGGTGGACATGCTGAAGCCTCTGCCCGGAGAGACACTTCTCGATATAGGTTGCGGGACCGGCGAAAGCCTCCTTCCTTTTATGGGCATGGGCCTGGAGGTTACCGGGCTTGATGCATCCCCATACATGATTGACATTGCGGTTAAAAAAACAGAAAACCGCGCCGTTTTCCACCGCGGGTACGCCGAAGACCTTCCCTTTGAAGACAATTCGTTTAACCACGCCTGCATATTTACTACTCTTGAATTTGTCGATCATCCTCAAAAGGCAATTGAGGAGGCCTGCCGGGTTGCAAAAGACCGCCTCTTTGTTGGCTTTCTGAATCGTTTTGCGATCAAGTGCATCCAAAGGCGGGTAAAAGGTATCTTCTCCGATACGATTTACAACAAGGCGCACTTTTTCAGTATATGGAAAATTAAGCAGCTTATCCGCTCCGCTGTCGGTGATGTCCCCCTAAGCTGGAGAACCGTCTGCTGTATTCCCGGTCATCCAAACCGTCTTGCAGGAAAAATCGAGCAGTCGGAACTCATCAAACGCTCACCATTTGGGGCTTTCGCCGGTGTGGTGGTCACACTGATGCCCCGTTACAGAACCACCCCCATGACATTGAAGTACAAAACAAAAAAAACGCCCGGCACCATGACAGGCCTTGCCGGAAACGTCAGGTGTGAGGATCCGGATCATTACAGTGGAAGCCTTACTTTACGAAAAACTGGATAGCAACAAAGTCAAGTGCAACCTTTGCAGTCATCGCTGTATCATAAAAGATGGAGCGAGGGGAATCTGCGGGGTAAGGGAGAACACGTCCGGGACACTTGAAACCCTGGTTTATCAGAATGTTATTGCCCGCCACGTCGACCCCATAGAAAAAAAACCGTTATTTCACGTCTCCCCGGGCAGCCTGTCTTATTCCATTGCAACCGTCGGATGCAATTTAAAATGTCGATTTTGCCAAAATTCTGAAATTGCCCAGTTTCCTGCTGAAAACCGGATGTCCGTTCCCGGGGAAAACATAACACCTGAGGAAATCGTAGAAGATGCCCTGCGGCATGGCTGCAAATCCATTTCCTACACCTATACCGAACCGACCGTTTATTTTGAGCTAGCATTGAAAACCGCTGCGTTGGCAACCAAAAAAGGACTAAAAAATGTGTTTGTCACCAATGGTTATATGACTCCGGACGCAATCAAGATGATTGCCCCTTTTCTGGATGCCGCAAACGTGGATCTAAAAGCATTTAAAAATGATTTTTACAAAACACTCTGCAGCGCCGGAATCGAACCCGTCAAAGAAGCGCTTATTCATATGAAGTCAAACGGTATTTTTATTGAAGTGACCACTCTTCTCATACCCGGCCTTAATGACCAGGCGGATGAATTAGAACAACTGGCATCATTTATTGCAACCTCGCTTGGAAAGGAAACACCCTGGCACATCAGCAGGTTTCATCCGGCATACAGACTTACCGACCGGGGGCCGACCCCGGTTCAGTCGATCGTCGGGGCCCGCCGGATAGGTTTTAAGGCCGGACTTAGATACGTCTACACCGGAAACATTATCGGAGAAGAAGGGGAAAGCACATTCTGTTATAATTGTAAAAAATGCCTTATAGACAGATATGGCTATACGATAAAAAAAAACATAATACATAACAGCAGATGCCCCTTTTGTGGTTCTGTCATAGATGGAATTGATCTTTAGAAACCAGTTTTTTTTACCGGATTTGGAACTATTTCACATTATAGCGCTCTTGCACGTTGACATTCGGTGACTAGTCTGTTTTGTTAAGCTTTAACGTATCAACGGCCCTAATTTCATCCATAAAAATTCATATCGTAAGGGGTTGCCATGTCGCAGAAAGCATTCATCGCCAAAGACAACACAGCGACATTTGTCTGTCCTGAATGTCAGAAATCAAAAACCGCGGATGTAAGCAAATATAAACACATTGAAAAAGCCGTAAGGGTAAAGTTTAAATGCCCTTGCGGTCATTCCTATTCGGTTCTTCTTGAAAGGAGAAAGCATATAAGGAAACCCCTTAACCTCTCGGGCATATTTATAAATAAAAAAAATTCCGAAAGGGGTAATATGACCGTCACCGATCTCTCACGATCAGGGTTGAGACTCAAACTTAATTTTGCACAAAACCTTACCCCCGGTGATAAACTGGATCTTGAATTTACACTTGATGACAAGATGAGGTCGTTGGTTAAGAAAGAAGTTGTTGTGAGAAGCGTAGATGGCCTTTCCGTTGGAGTGGAATTTATCCACTCCGAACATTTTGACAAGTTGGGCCCCTATCTTCTGTTTCACTTCGATTAGCCGACCTTTTTTATTTGGATGATTCCGGTTCATACACCTTTCCAAGAGATGCCGGAGGGTTGCCGGAGAGCGCTTTAAGTATTTTTTGAATCACGGGCCTTTCTTCCATAAGTATCAGGACCGACTCCTTGCTGGTCAGGTTAACAAAAAGAAGTGTAAAAATCATCAATGGGAAAGGCGCCACCTGAAATACCTGTGACGGTATGAACGGGAACCATTCTTGAAAATAAATCCCCATCACCTGGAGGAAGGAAAACAAATATGCACCAACCGCCACTTTGAGGGGGCTCCAGCCTCCAAAAATAACGATTGCCAATACAATCCACCCTGTCCCCTCTGCACCCTGGGGGTGTCCCCAACCCGGTTTTGTCAAAAGAGAAAAAGAAGCACCGGAAATGCCCGCCATTGCACCTCCCCATATCACATAAAATAATCTGAGCGGCCTCGGGTTAACCCCCCTTGCATATGACGCATCGGGGTTTTCCCCTATTGATCTCAGCTTTAAGCCCGGACCGGTATGGTAGATGTACCAGATAAAAAAAGGAACGGATGCCAGGCTTAGATATACAGGCAGGTTATGCTGAAAAAACACATCTCCGAAGAAAAATATATCTTTGAGCAGTGGAAGGTGAAAAGAAGGAACCTGGGGGCCGGGTAGCCTTGAATAAGGGCTGCCAAAAAAATAAGCGATATCCCGTGCCAGCAATGTTAAAACAAATCCGACCGCCACCTGGGATTGCCTCAAATAAATACTGAGTACCGCCAGTATGGATGCGATCATACCGCCTGTAGCCGCAGCTGCTAAGAATCCCATTATGAGACTCCCCGAACTGTAGGCTGTTACAAAACCTGTCATGGCGCTTAACAGGATGGTTCCGTCAAGAGACAGGTTGATTACACCCGATTTTTCTGAAATCGTTTCCCCCATGGATGCAATAACAATGGGTGTTGCCCCTGAAATGACGCCGGCAAACAGTATGACAGGATCCGGGAAGCTCATCTTTATTGACCACCTTCTGTTTTCACCCGGGCACGCATCGCAGAAACGGCAAGAACGGAAAGGACAAGGGTGCCCTGAATTATTCCGGCAAGTGATGAATTCAGTTGAAGCATCATCGGGAGTTGGATACTGCCGACATTAAGACAGGCAAAAATGAATGCGATAAAGGGCGTCATCCGGATATTATAGTTCGCAAGCATCACAATCAGTAGAGCGAGATACCCGTAGTTGCTTGAAATAGCCGGAATCAAGCGATGATAAACACCGGTCACCTGGATACTCCCCGCAAGTCCGGCGAAACCGCCGGCAAATAACATGGCAACAATCATCAACCGATCCGGTTTAAGGCCAAGAATGAAGGCCGCTTTTCTATTGCTGCCAACCGCCTTCAACTTGAGCCCCAATTTGGTGCGTAAAAGGAGGAGGGCCGTCAGAACTATCGCCGTCATTGCTATTAATAAGGCCGGAGGCGATAGCCGTAGTTCCGCAACATAGGGCAGCCAAAGCCCCTTTGGAAAAACCTCTGTTCCGCTCATGGATGCAATGCCTTTTCTCTTCCAGGGACCGAATATGAGCCACAAGGTTATTCCCTGTGCAAGGAAATTAAGTCCAAGTCCCGCAAAAATTTCATTGACCCCCCCTTTTGTTTTAAAAAAACCGGCAACTCCCGCCCAAACTGCTCCACCCAGTGCCCCTGCAATTATGGAGGCAAGTATTTGCGCCGCACCCATTCCCGTTCCGAAATCCATACGAAGAATGCCTGTCGTAAAGACGGCCCCCATTACCATCTGACCCTCAATGCCGATATTCCAGAGGTCAATTCTAAATGTGTAAAGCAGCCCGCACGCGCACAAAGTTAACGGGATCCAGGCTTTTAGTACATGGGATATTTTCGTCCATGACCATAGTGACCCTTTTAGAATGTGAAAATAGACCGATAGAGGGGATGCTCCTGCAAGGAAAATTAGTAGCGTCGAGAATACGAATGATATGGAAACAACAAGCGTGATGTCTTTTACATATTGGGACCTGCTTTTTTTTAGATCATGAAATAGCAACGTATTCTGTCTTTACAAATCAGTTTACAAAACGCCGGCAATATTCCGGCCCAGCTCATTTGCCGTCGTTCTTTCTGTTTTTACATCCCGGATGATTCTTCCGTTAAAGAACACAAGCACCCTATCTGATTCCGAAATTATTTCGTCAAGATCAGGGGAAGAAAAAACCACGGCCGCACCGGATTCGTTATAAGTTTGAAGTTCCCGCCATATCCGCCTCGCCGATTTGATATCCAGTCCTCGGGTTGGATTCTCAAGGAGAAGAAGTCTTGGCTTTTCCGGCAGAAGCGAGATAAGAAGCTTTTGCAAATTCCCCCCGGATAGTGATTCAACATGCGTATCCGGGGCGCCTTTTATTCGATACCTTTCGATTTTTCTTGAAGCAACCTTTCTGGATTCTGATATGGTCGCGGAGGCCCCTGAAAGAATAAAATGCTCCGCGACACTCAAACCGGATATCGACCCTTCCTCCAGCCGATTGCCCGGCAGAAATGCAACCCCTGCGCGGTTGAATGCATGATAGTTTTCTGTGTTCATGCGTTTCTCACCCAGCACTATCGTTCCTTTCATAATTTTGGTTACACCCGATGCCGTTCTAAGAAATACCCCCTGACCGCTGCCTTCGAGTCCTGCCAGTCCGATGATTTCTCGTTCTCGAATTGTTAAGGTGCAGTTTATTAATCCCTTTCGCCCGCCACCGGCAGAGATATTCTTCAAGGACAATAATACGTTGCCGGGGTCAGATGCAGAAACGACAGGAACGGATGACGGTATATCCCCGAACATCATCAGCAGCAGTTCATTTTCCGAAAAGGGCGTTGTCGCTTCTCCGGCGATTTTCCCTCCGCGAAGCACGCTCACTTTATCGCACAGGGCCTTTATATCCGACAGTTTGTGCGACACAAAAAGTATACTCTTACCCTCAAGGGCAAGTCTCTTCAGCGCACTGAAAAGGGTCTCTTTTTGTTGTTCGGAGATACCCGTGGTGGGCTCGTCAAGAATAAGGGTTTTCATTCCGAGATGCAGCAGCCTGGCAAGCTCAAGCTGCTGTCTTTGTCCCGGTGTAAGAGCAAAAACCGGTTCCTCGGGGTCAAGGTCAAAATCAAAAACCGACGTTATTTCATTGAATGCCCGCCGGCCCTTTATTTTGCCTTGAGAAAGACGGCTCTTCTGCCCCACCATAAAATTATCGAAAACAGAAAGGCTGGGAAAATCCATCGGGTCCTGATACAGCATTCCGACTCCTTTTTGAAGAGAGCCGGCCGGGCTTTCAATATCAACAACAGATCCATCCAGAGCAATGGTTCCACTGGTTTTTCGGCAATACCCGGAAAGAATTTTCATCAGAGTGCTCTTTCCGGCGCCGTTTTCGCCAAGAATGCCATGGATGGTGCCCGGTTCAACCGTAAGGGTTATATTATCGTTGGCACAAGTTGTCCCGAAGTGTTTGGTGACACTGTTCAATTCTACTTTCATGGGGTCTGCTTTTAATTCTTTGCGACACTTCTTCCCTTCATACCTTTAAGGAGCTGCTCCATATACCATATCTTTTTATCCGAAGCGATTTCTCCTTCTTTTAGAAATACACTGCCGTCCTGATAGTAAAGCGGCCCCCGGAACAAATTCAATTTTCCCGAACCAAGATCGTTTATAAACTTTCTTAACTCTTCGCTGGATTTCTTTGAGAGGGCCGGGCCTTCAACAAACCCAATGGTGCTCGTTTCCGCACTGTTTATGTTGTTCCAGTCAGGGCTTTTCCAAATCCACTCCGACCTGAATTTTCCAGACATCGACTTTTTGGCAATTTCCAAATACGCGGGCCCCCAGTTGTAATAAGGCACACCAAGGCAGGTTTCAGAGGCGCCTTTACAGGCCCCTTGGTAATCATATGGAATGGCCCAGGCATTTTTCCCTTCCCTTCTTTTCTGGGCGGCGACCACAACCGCCTCCGTTGTATCAATCCCGGAAACAATGATGTCATAGCCCTCATTGATAAAGTTCCGGCTGACCTGTGTGGGGTCCGACGTAACCCCTGGAATATTGAACCAGAAACCGATCCAGGTGACTTTAAAGTCCAACTCCCGGGGATTCTTGCCCAAAACCTTCTCCCACGCATACGTTGCGCCTAAAAAACATGATGCGGCAAGCCTGATGGTCTCATCATTAACCAGTGGGCCCAGATAAGCTATTTTTCCGGTTTTAGTCGTCATGGCGGCGGTAAACCCGGCCATCATTTTTCCATATTCCATTCTTCCCATCAGGTTGGCGAGGTTGTCAGGTGCCTTTCCGGTTAAGGCATCATCCCCGGAAATATGCACAAAATTCACTTTTGGATGCATAGCCGCCGCTTCTCTTATGCCGTCTTTCATATCATCAGAGCTTGCGATAATCAGACGGGCCCCTTTTTCCACCATGTCGTCCGCCAGCTGGGGTACCGTCACACCCTGACGGTCTGCGGGGTTAACACGGTCTATATATATCATTTCCGCACCCGGTATTTTTGATTCAAGGTATTTTCCTCCTTCAAAATGGGCCTGGCTCCATCCATGGTCATTATATGGACCGACTAAAAGCAGTCCGAAAACAAATGGCTTTTCTTCCGATGAAGCTTGTGCATCCGCTAAAAAAATGGACGCTGAAAAAACGCTGATACATAGGGTCATGACAACGGCAGTTATTGTTTTACCCATAGAGAACCTCCTTTACCTATGTGTGGATTGCATCTGAAAATTGATTGTTGGAAATTTCTTCATAACAAAGCGTGTTTATTTATTAAAGATAAATCTTTCATCGCATTTGATTCTTTTTTTCTATTGACATGAATCAGTTTTTATGAATCAAGTTGTTATTTTATTTCGACACTAACATGCTACACAAGCGGAAAGCTGGAAACCGCTCAGCCAAAAATCTGGAGGTTTAGAATTGTATGGTATAGAAGCAATAAACGCCCATAATGGGTGGTCCATCGCCGTAATCGGTGCCGGAATAGTGTTCACGGGACTTGTTGTTCTTTCCATTGCCATATCCCAGTTGCATAAACTTTTACTTTTTTGGGATAAGAGGGATGAATTTTTTAAACTAAATGGGAGGAAGGTAGAGGAGCAAAGCGACATCACATCCCCGGAACAATTCCCGGTAGACATCCATGACGTCGCAGAGGTCTACAAACCGGTTTTCGCAAAACTGGGGGACTCCTTTCAGCTTGCTGATCTTTATGCCATCGCGCGCAAATATAACTTTCCGCATCCTCATCTGACCATCAAGGAATTCAGGCAGGCAGGCATTATGCTGCCTTTAGGGGACGGTTGTTTTAAGTTGAATACGGAACTCACTCAAAATCAAGGTTAAAAAGGTTGGATTTATGATCGATATGTTATTTCAATTCCTGTCAAACACCGGGTATTTTCTTGCAGACTACCGACATGTAATCATGATCGTGGTGGGGTGTATCTTTGTCTACCTTGCGGTTGCCAAAGAGTACGAGCCACTTCTTCTTGTCCCGATAGGTTTTGGCATTATTGTTGGAAACATCCCTTTTTTTCAAGGGTTTGGCCTCGGTATCTACGAAGACAACTCTGTGTTCCATTACCTGTATTTCGGTGTGACGACAGGCATTTATCCCTCGATCGTTTTTCTTGGGCTGGGGGCAATGACGGACTTTTCATCGTTACTTGCAAGACCAAAGCTTATGCTTCTCGGCGCCGCCGCCCAAATGGGTATATTTTTTACTCTCCTCGGTGCATTCGCCCTGGGATTTATGCCAAAAGAAGCTGCATCCATTGCCATTATAGGAGGCGCCGACGGACCGACATCAATCTTTCTGACGGCAAAGCTCGCCCCCAAACTTATAGGGCCAATCGCTATCGCCGCATATTCTTATATGGCCCTTATCCCCGTTATACAGCCCCCCATCATGAGGTTGCTTACAACTCGAAAAGAGCGGCTCATCAAAATGTCCGAACCCCGGGAAGTCCACAAAAAAGAACTGGTTATTTTCCCCGTGGTGGCGACTCTTCTTTGCTGTATGCTGGCACCCACAGCACTTCCGCTTCTCGGTATGCTGTTTCTGGGTAATTTCCTAAAGGAATCCGGTGTAGTGGATCGTTTGGCCAATACGGCCCGATCTGCGATCATCGATACTGCGACAATCCTCTTGGGTTTTACGGTGGGTATGAGCACACAGGCAGATGTATTCCTGAATCCAAAATCCCTGGGCATTTTTGCTCTCGGCGCTGTTGCATTCAGTATTGCCACGGCCTCCGGCGTGATTTTCGCAAAAATTATGAATCTTTTCCTTAAGGATAAAATCAATCCGCTTCTCGGTGCAGCAGGAGTGTCCGCTGTTCCGGGCTCTGCAAGGGAAGTTCATCTGGTGGGTCAGTCTGAAGACCCGTCAAACTACCTTCTCATGCATGCCATGGCGTGCAATTCATCCGGTGTTATCGGTTCCGCCATAGCGGCAGGCGTCTTATGGAGCTTCATGGTCGGGCTGCCGGGATAAAAAGGCGGTTTAATTTAACCCTGCTCCTCCATTGAGAATGAAGTGCCGACGATATATTCTTCATATACGGTCGGCCCTTCTTGATAAATTTCCAGCATTTTTTCAAATGCTATTCTGGCAGGATTTTCCTTCCACCGGTTCCAGTTCTCCATTTTATCCCATGTTCCGATCACCAGCATGACAAACGGATCATCGTAGGATGTCATGGTAACCCCGGAAATATAACCGGTCATATTCAAAGCCCCGGCCCGAAACTCATTCAGAAGTGAAAGTATCTCTTTTTTTTTCCCTTCTTTAAAACGTCTTTTTATTAATACTTTTACCATACGCCCCCTTTCTATCGGTTTTTTCGCCGATCAATGGTCTACCTGTCCGGAAGCTATCCTACAAAATGCACGACTGATGACGCCGGAACAAGGCGAACTTTTTTTCTTATATTACCAAGCTCTTCCTGAAGTATGGTGTATGTAATCCTATACGGATGGGCTATGCCGACCGCTTTCCCTTTTTTCCGGGCTTTTTGGATCAGCTTATTAATCTGCCTGCGAATTGCATCCGGCTCCCTGATGTTATCCAGAAACACATCCCGTTCGGCAAATTTAATTTTTAAAAGCCGCGCCGAAGGTCGACAGAGTGTCGTCGTAGTGGTACGGCTGTCAATAAAGTAGAGGTTCTTCTTTTTAAGTATAGAAAATATCTGGTACATTCTGGTGGAAACCGCCGTAATTTTTGACCCCATATGGTTATTGACACCACTGATGAAGGGCACGGCATTGATGTTTTTTTCAAGCTGGCTGATCATCTGGTCTGTTGTCATAGATGAAAGAAGCGCGCCGGGTCCGGGTTTGGCTGCCGGATATTCAACCGGCTCCATCGGCAGATGGAGCATTACCTCTATCCCTTTTTGATATGCCTTTGTTGCAATTCTTCGTTGAAGTGGACTGTGGGGAAGTATGGCAAGGGTGATATGTTGATCCAGGTTTAAGAATTTTTCCGCAATAGAACTGTCATAGCCTAAATCATCGATAATGATAGCTATTTCAGGCTTTGATTGCTTTGATATCGGGTGGCGAACAACGTCCTTTCCATTGATATCCTCTTCCTGACCTGGAAATACCTCAAACTCAGGTATCTTGGCATAGGCCGTTATGTCAACATCGGTTTTATCTTTTTTATCTGACCGGAGTGTATTGTTCTTTGTTCCCGGGAAAACACCATACCTGGTGATGACACCGACCGTAACGGCAACTGCAAGAAGAAGAATAATACCGGCTAACACCTTTAGCTTATTGGTATTTAAATTATTATTTTTTTTCCCGGTGCGCTTGCTGCTCTTCCTCCCTTTATTTTTTTTTGTCATTTATGATATTCCACCGACAGTTACTTCTCTAACTCTTTAAACACATTATACCCCAAAAGCACATCCAGCGCCCTCATAACCTGGTTATCCCGAATAAGTTCTTTGAGTTGAAGTGTTTTATATCCTTCTGCATCATCGGATTCCGGGTCCTTTTCGTTATTGTCACCCGACTCCTCCACAACAGTACCATCCCGTTTAAGGTCAGGGCCGGCCTCAAGGTGATTCTTTAAATCTTTTTCCTTGTAATATTGTTCATCCACATCATCACCCACATCATCCAATATCTTTTTCTTAAGAACTATATCCGGTGTAATACCTTTTGCCTGAATTGAATGACCGCTCGGAGTATAGTACCGGGCAATGGTCAGTTTTAATCCTGAACCGTCCTGAAGGGGTTTTACAGTCTGAACCGACCCCTTCCCGAATGAAGTCGTCCCTAATATCAGCGCCCGCTTATGATCCTGCAGCGCCCCGGCAACTATCTCAGAGGCACTTGCACTGCCCCCGTTGATGAGAACAACCATGGGGTAGTTTCGTTTCACATCATCCGGTTCCGCCGCATAAACATTATTCTGATCTTCAAATCGCCCTTTTATTGAAAGAATGGTCCCCTGCTCGAGAAAAAGATCGGAGATACTGATTGCTTGAGGTAGAAGTCCTCCTGGGTTGTCCCTGAGATCAACAACAAGGCCCTTAATCCCGTTTTCACCTTTTTCCATTTCTTCCAGTGTTTCCACAAAATCATCGGTTGTTTTTTCTGTAAAATTATAGACCCTGATATACCCGTAACCGGGTTTCAGGAATAGGGATCTGACACTTTCAACCGGAATAACATTTCTTGTTATTTTAAAATCAATGGGTTCGGGTTCACTTTTTCTCACCACCGTAATCTCTACCTGGGTGCCTTTTGGGCCCTTTATCTTTTTAACTATTTCCCCTAAACTTAAATCCCTTGTCGGTTCTCCATCCACTTTCACAATAACATCATCCGCCTCCACCCCTGCCTTGAAGGCCGGCGTTCCCTCTATCGGAGAAACAACGGTCAGGAGCCCCTTTTTCATCGTTATGACAATACCAATGCCGCTGAATTCCCCCTTGGTATCATCCTTCAGAAGATCATATGCATCCGGTGGAAGATACATGGAATGAGGATCGAGGCTGTCAACCATACCCTTAATCGCCTTTTGTATCAGATCCTTGGTATCCACCGTGTCTACATAACCCTCTTCTATATGCTCCAATACGTCTGAAAAAATTTTTAACTGGCGATATGTTTCATCCCCGCTTGCTGAAATGTCGCGGAAAAAGCCGTTCCCTGCAATAACAAGCATGGCTGTAACAATACCTATTAAACACAACAGTATGTGCTGTTTCGCTTTCTCAATCATAATCTACTCCTTTTATTACCCTTTCTTCAGCCATTTGATAGGGTCTATCGGCTTCCCATGGTGGCGTATTTCAAAATATAGGTTGGCGCCTTTCATGGATGCTGTGTCTCCTACCGTGGCAATAACTTCATCGGGTTCAACAAGCTCTCCCTTTGATTTGAAAAGCTCTTCGGCATGCGCATATAGCGTGTAATAGTGCCCGCCATGATCAATAATAATCATATTTCCATAGTTTTTAAACCAGTCGGAATAAAGAACTTGCCCCCCCATAACGGCCCTGATGGGTTCACCCATATCTGCCTTGATTTCAACACCGCTGCAAAAATTAACAACATTAAACTCTTTGTTCCTGTATGGGCCGAAAAAAGATATTATCTTACCCTGTACCGGCATTGGGAGCAAGCCTTTATAGTCTTCAAATCGTTTATTGTTTCTTTTGCCATGTCCCTTCGGTTCCACGTGAAGGGACAGGATGGCCTGGTCAAGTGCAATTGCCGCCTGCTTCAGAGATTCGATGGAGGCCAGCCCCAACGCTTTTTTATTTCTTACGTCTTCAAGCAGTTTTTTCCGACGCGCCATTTGCTTGTTTAATAGGATTAACTTTTTATTATAGCTCTCCTCCAGCAACAGCTTCTCTTTTTTCTGAACCCGCAATCCTTCGGACAACTCTCTTAGGGTGTCTTTTTTGTTTTTATAGTCCAGAAGTATGTGCTCATCATGTTCAAGAATTTTTTCCATTGCAAATTTTCTGTTAAAAAAATCATATATTGAGTCAGCAGAGGCCAATACATTCACCGGGCCGAGGTGATTCACCTTATACAAAGCAACCAGGCGCCTGGCCATGTAATCCTCTGTTTCACTTATTTTTTCAAGCGTCTCCTGAATAGCCTCATTGTTATCGACTATTTTTTCATCAATGTTCTTGAGTTCTTTTTTCAGGGAAGACACATGATGGCGAAGCCTGTTTAGTTCTTTTTCCAAATCATCGAGGTTGCTGATGATGGAAAATTCCTTTTCATTGAATTTAACAACTTGTGTCTTATGCTTTTCAATTTTTTGAGAGATCTTTTCAGCTTCCGCCTTATACTGTGGTATCTTTGACGGGTCATCCCGACCGTCTTGTTCTGTTGTCAGTATTCTTACATAACGTGCCCGATTTCTGATATATCCTTCATCTCCCCCGTGAAATATTTTCAGCCATCCCTTTTGGTGCTCAAGAATTTCGACATAAGTCCCTCGGATAATTGTTTTAATTATCCGGCTGGTCCGGCTCGGTTTTTTCCTGACATTCAGCTTATCCGCCGTGATTATCCCTGTTTCAACGGACGGGTATGCATCCGACCTGATATGGATCAGCATCAGGATAACCGTTATGGATAGTGTTAAGAGTTTAAAAACTGTTTGAATGAAAGATAGCATCCCACCAATCCTGCAGACACGCTTAAAAAAACTATGGCTGCTGAAATAGAAACCGGAAGAAATCTAACCTGAACAAACCCTGAAACCATTTCGTTTTCAACACTGGACATAAGCAGCATGAACGAAATAAACAGGATAAGTATACCTAAACCACCACCAATAAGGCCCTGAATGGCACTTTGGATATAAAACGGGGTTTTTATAAATGAATCTGTCGCACCCACCAGTCTCATAATTTCAAACTCTTCCCGCCTGGAATAAAACAGGAGCCTGATTGTATTTGCCACAATGAAGACGGAGGCCATAAAGAAGACACAACACATAACGATTCCAGACACGTTAAAAATACTTACGATTCCTGTCATTTTGCCCAGCCATCTCTGACCGTACTCAACACCCGCGACATTCGGAATTTTTTCAATATCCGCAGCCAGGGGTTCAACTTTTGTCCAGGTCTGGGCTGAGGGGATCATTCTCACTACAAAAATATTCGGCAATGGATTGTATTTTAAATTCTCGAATAACGACGCCTGCCGCTTCATCTCCTTTTTCATGTTTTCCAGCGCTTCCTGTCTCGAGATGTATTTCACTTCCCCGACCTCGGGCATTTGGATTATTTTCCTTTTTATTTCGGGAATTTGTATTTCATGAACCCCCTCTTTGAGATAGACCATTACGCGTACACCTCTTTTCCAGGAATCCATAATATCGTTGATATTGACAATGAATATGGCAAATGTGCTCACAATGAGCATTGAAAGGGCAATGGTAATGGTGGTTACAGCATTGAGAAAACGGTTGGTTAAAAAGTCCTTCACCGCTCTTTTTGTGTAGTAAAGCGCAAATTCCATAGGGCTACTATATAGTTATTGCAGGTTTTTTTTCAAATTCCACAGGCCGGGGCCGGGGTATTCGCCCTTTTTCCAAATAGCACACACGCCCCTTTGTTTTATTGATGATGCTCTGATCATGCGTTGCAATGATTACCGTCACACCTTGTGAGTTAAGTGTTGTTAAAAGATTGATAATGGTGTCGGCTGAGTTTGGATCAAGACTCCCTGTCGGTTCGTCTGCAAGAATAATATCAGGACCCCCTGCAATTGCCCTTGCAACAGCCACGCGTTGTTGCTCTCCTCCCGAAAGACTGGGCGGCAGCGATCCGATTTTCTCTTCCATACCCACCATGCGAAGTACACTTTTTACTTTTTTCTGAATATACGAAGGCTTATTGCCTGCGACTTCAAGAACTAGAGAGATATTTTCAAAAACCGTTATGCCGGGAATCAATTTGTAATCTTGAAAAATAATGCCGAACTTTCTTCTTAGAAAAGGGGTCTTGCCACTTGAAATCCTTGATAAATTCATTCCCCCCACAATAATCTGGCCTTCTGATGCGGCTTCCCCCTTATAAAGCAGCTTTAAAAGGGTAGACTTGCCTGCGCCACTGGCCCCGTTGATCAAGAGAAGCTCATTTTTTTCGACATCGAGATTGATATCGGCAAGCGCGATGTGTGAGCCGTATCGTTTATGGACATGAAACATCCGTATTATGGCGTTGTTTGCATCTTTCATATTTTACAACCCACCCCCTATGCATGCCGTCAATTCTCAACGTCATGCATAAAATGGATCAGGTGGACGCAGCTCCGGCAATCCTTAAGTGTATTGCGTGTTGAAAATATCCGGCTGTTATTTTACTGTGTTGCCATGAAAAATTCAATAGGATTTTTATGAAACACCGGGTTTTAAATTGACCCGAACGGTCATAACTGATAATGCAACTCTGAGTCAGGGGAGTGCTGACAACGGTTTTCCCTTCTCAAAGCCTCCGCTGAATGTTGGAAACGGCTTCTTCCTTTTATATCAGTGGAGGCTTTTTTCTAACCACACGATTACAGATACGAATTATTAAACCGGTTTCCATTGCACAATAGAGCAAAAACCGGACAGCGAAAAGAAAGGCATGCTTGCTATGAAACAGGAACTGACGCAAATTTTATGTAAAAAATCATTTAAATTCAGTGAAGAACCCATTTTTAAACTTGTATCCGGCGAAATGAGCCGCTTTTATATCAATTGCAAACCCACAGTCCTTAGCCCTAGAGGTATGTATCTTGCCGGGCATCTTATTTTTGATGAAATAGAAGATACGGCGCCGGATGCCGTCGGCGGATTGACGTTTGGCGCCGACCCCATCTCGGTGGCGACGGCATTCGTTTCCGAGATCAAGGGCAAACCGTTTAAAGCGTTTTCCATACGAAAAGAACAAAAAAGCCACGGCATAATCAAATGGGTGGAAGGCGACCTGAATGCCGAGGACCGGGTTGTTATACTTGAAGACGTTGTCACCACAGGCGGGTCAACCATTAAAGCGATAGAGCGTGCCCGGTCGGAGGGCCTCAATGTAATAAAAGTGGTTGCGCTTGTGGATCGTCAGGAGGGGGGTGTGGAACATATAAGAAAATATGTTCCGGATGTATCTTCCATCATAACAAGAGAGAACCTCATGGATGCACTTTCCGATATTAAATAGCGTGTGCCCTGGCGCTCAAGGGATATAGGTGGCGCTGGCGTTTTCAGACTCCCAAACAGTAATTCTTGACACATTGACCGGGTCATCGCTGATCAGTTTCTCCAACTCTTTGGCGATGTAGCAGGCGATATTTTCCGAAGAGGGGTTGCCGTCATTAAACAAGCCCAACTCATTCAAAAACTTATGATCAAGGGTGTCCATAATCTTGGAAACATGTGACTTTAACTCTCCAAAGTCAATAAGGACGCCGGCGCCGTTCAATTGTTCTCCGCGAACACATGTTTCAACCTTCCAGTTATGGCCATGAAGATTTTCACATTTTTCAGCAACCATTTTAAGCTGGTGGGCCGCTGCGAAATGGCTGGTGACTTTTAGTTCATACATTTTCATCTCCTTAAATGACACAAAACACTAGACTTTATCCGCATGTTTTTTTATAAATTTCTTAAACTTATTTGACAGTTTATCTGATTCCAGTTTGGCAAAATCAGAGAGCAGCGCTTCCTGTTTCTTGTTGAGATTGGTTGGTGTAAGTATTTCCACGATGATAATCTGATCCCCGCGACGGCCGTTTCGAAGGGAGGGCACCCCCTTTCCAGGAAACCGAAAGGTTTCTCCGTACTGAACGCCCTTTGGTATTTTCAATGTGTCTTTGCCCTCAAGGGTTTTCACCTCAATTTCATCCCCAAGGGCCGCCTGGACAAATGATATGGGAACTTTACAGATGACATGAGTGTTTTCACGCGTGAAATATTCGTCGGGTTTCACATGGATAAACACATAGAGATCCCCCGGAGGGCCGCCGTCCATGCCGGCTTCTCCCTCTCCGGTCAGCCTCAGCCTTGAGCCGTTGTCCACACCGGCAGGAATTTTAAGCGTAACTTTTTTTCTGGCTCGAACCTGACCGGCGCCACTGCAGTTCGAGCACGGTGAAGAAATGGTTTGACCCCGGCCCCGGCATGAGGGGCATGTGGTTCGTACTGTGAAGAATCCCTGAGATCGTGTAGCCTGGCCGGATCCGCCGCAATAACCGCAGACATCAGGATGAGTTCCGGGTTCACACCTTGTACCTTCACAGGTCGGGCAGGATTCCATTTTTTCAAGGTCAATTTCTGTTTCCGTACCGAACACCGCATCCATGAATTCCAGGCGCATGTCATATCTCAAGTCAACACCGGCCCGCCCCCTGCCTGAAGCTCCGCCTCTTGAGCTGAAACCAAAAAAGTCCTCAAAAATATCTCCAAAACTTGAGAAGATATCCTCAAACCCGCCAAAACCGGAAAATCCGGCGCCTTCCAACCCTTGATGACCATATTGATCATAAATTTGTCTTTTTTGTGAATCTCGAAGGACTTCATAAGCCTCGGCTGCTTCTTTGAATTTTTCTTCGGCTTCTTTGTTGTCAGGATTCTTATCCGGATGAAATTTAATTGCAACTTTTCGATACGCTTTTTTTATCTCAATTTCGGTAGCATTGCGCTCGACTCCGAGTATCTCATAGTAGTCCCGTTTATTTGCCATCTAATTTCCTGGTATTTTTAAGTTATTATAGCCTTGGAGAGTAGCTGCTCCAGGGTGCCGTCCACGAATGAAAACCACCCACGGCCCGATGTAAACTAGCCAAGATAATCTAAAAAGTTAATGCATATTGGGGAATTGTCAATGACACGAAAAAGGCAATATAAGTCCCAATCATAGAACTCCCTATTCGGTTAGCTGCCGGTGTTTTTCAATAATACGTTCAACCACAGAGGGGTCGGCCAGCGTGGAGACATCGCCGATATGGTCATAGTCGTTGGTGGCGACTTTACGTAAAATACGGCGCATGATTTTACCTGAACGCGTCTTGGGTAATGCCGGAGCAAAATGAATGATATCCGGCGTAGCTATGGGCCCAATTTCCTTGCGAACATGGGCTTTGAGACTAGCTGCCAAATCATCACCCGGTTCCACTCCGCTCTTCAACGTCACGTATGCATAAATACCCTGACCCTTGATATCATGGGGATAACCGATCACGGCTGCCTCCGCAGCCTGCGGATGACTTACAATGGCGCTTTCTACCTCCGCCGTCCCCATCCGATGACCGGAAACATTTATTACATCGTCCACCCGGCCGGTGATCCAGTAATACCCGTCTCCGTCTCTCCGGCAACCGTCTCCGGCAAAATAATAACCATCGAACATTTGGAAATAGGTTTCTTCAAACCGTTTGTGATCGCCGTAAACGGTCCGCATCTGGCCTGGCCAGGGTTCGGTAATTACCAAGATTCCGCTTCCCTCCCCCTTCACAATCTCCCCGAACTCATTAAGAATTGCCGGCTTAACACCAAAAAACGGTAGCGTTGCCGATCCCGGTTTTTGATCAATGGCATAGGGCAGCGCCGTTATCATGATGCCGCCGGTTTCGGTTTGCCACCAGGTATCCACAATCGGACATTTTTCCTTTCCAACATATTTAAAATACCACTGCCATGCTTCCGGATTAATGGGTTCTCCAACGCTCCCAAGCAAACGTAAGCTGGAAAGGTCATGCTTCAATACCCAGTCCTCGCCCTGGGCCATGAGTGCCCGGATGGCGGTCGGCGCCGTATAAAATTGATTTACTTTCCATTTGTCCACCACTTCCCAGAACCGTCCGGGGTCCGGGTAATTGGGAATGCCCTCAAACATCAACGTTGTTGCGCCTTGTGACAAAGGCCCGTAGACAATATAGCTATGGCCGGTGACCCACCCGATATCCGCAGTGCACCAATAAATGTCGCCCTCCTGATAGTCAAATACATTCCTGAATGTCACTCCGGCATAGACCATATACCCTCCGACATTATGCTGCACGCCTTTGGGCTTTCCTGTTGAGCCCGATGTATAAAGAATAAAAAGAGGGTCTTCGGCGTCCATCCATGTTACCGGGCATTCGGAGTCAGCCTGTTCCAGTTCTTCCTGCCACCACCTGTCCGTCGCCGCATTCAAGGTGACATCCGATCCGGTGTGCCTTACCACCAGAGAGCAAAGGACATCGTGCCCGTTTTCCTTGCACAGGGATATTGCCTCATCTGCATTTTTTTTTAGGGGAACCGCTTTTGCCCCGCGCATCACGCCATCTGCTGTAATCAGGATCTTGCATTGACTGTCTAAAATGCGGTCTGCCAGGGCCTCGGCTGAAAACCCGCCGAAAACGATGCTGTGAATGGCTCCGATTCGGGTCACTGCCATCATGGCAACGGCCAGTTCAGGGATCATCGGCATATAGAGGGCCACCCGGTCCCCTTTTTTTACGCCCTTTTTCTTCAGAACATTAGCGCACTTACAAACTTGTTCATGAAGCTCGCCGTAGGTAATGGTCCGATCCTCTCCGGGTGTATTTCCCTCCCAGATAATAGCAATTTGATCCTTTCTGGAATCCAAATGTCTATCCAGACAATTGTAAACAATGTTGGTTTTCCCGCCCTTAAACCACTCTGTCCTTATGGGCCCTTTGGAAAGAGCATAATTGTAGTCCCTGACCTTGTCCCATTTTTGTTCCCAATAAAACTCACTGGCCATTTCGGACCAAAAGCTTTCGGGGTCTTCAACAGAGCGCCGGTAAAGAGCATTGTATTCATCAATGGTTTTCACCCAGGCTTTTTGCCGGTGCTGATTCTCTGCGCGAAAAATAAATCCCCCCATATTGCCCCCCTTTCCATCACTATTGTTATTGCTGAAGCCCTGCTCCATATGCCCGTCAAGATGGAATCCAGCTTAGGGCACAAGGCATAAGTCGGTTTCATTTGTTTAATCCTTCGAAGCGTCCGGACACGGTTGCGAAAAGCTACAGCTCCTCCGGAGTAAATGATACAACATCATCTATCTCCGGGGCATCGGCAAAAAGCATTACCAGCCTGTCCAGGCCGAGAGCACACCCGGCTGCTTCGGGCATGGCTGAAAGAGCATCTAAAAATTTCTCAGGCATTGGGTACTCCGCTTTTCCAGCTATTCGCCTCTCTTGCCTGTCGGCCTCAAATCTCACTCTCTGTTCAACCGGGTCCGTAAGTTCCGAAAACGCATTGCAAAGTTCAAGCCCGCCAATATACATTTCAAATCGTTCGGCTGTCTGTTGATCTTCATTTTTGCATCTTGCAAGGGATGCTTTTGATCTGGGATAATCGTAAAGAAAAATCGGGCGTTCCCACCCCAAGTGCGGTTCTATTTCAAAGGAGATTACCTCATCAAAATCATTTGAAGCAAGGGCGCTTTCCAGTGAGACCGGTGCAAACCTGTCAAATGCCTCCGTGACCTTAAGTCTATCCCAGTTTCCTGTCATATTAATTGTTTGTCCCTGATAACTCAATGCATCCCCGGCACCTGTCTTCTCCGCTAAAAATTTTACAAGGTCTTCACATTGATCCATGACATCAAGGTAATCTGAAAACGCACAGTACCATTCCAGCATGGTGAGTTCAGGGAGGTGCCTCTTCCCCCGCTCATTTTCCCTGAAGCATCTGCAGATCTGGAATATTTTATGATATCCGGACGATAAAAGGCGTTTCATGCACGATTCAGGCGAAGGTTGCAGAAACCATGCCCCCGAACTCGGCGCATCAATATGGGTTTCCGGCAACGGGCTTGGAATGCAGACCGGCGTTTCCACTTCGAGAAACCCGCGGCGGATAAAAAAACCTCTCACACTCTGGATAATGGTTGCTCTCAGTTCAATATTTTTTTTAATTTGTTTTTGCCGGTTTGACACCTTTGCTAAAAGTCTGACGTTGTTGACCGAAGAAATAAGTTATAATAGGCTGCTATGATATTGATCAGCGGGACGATCCTGAAGATAGATTCTATGAAACTCTCCGCTTTCCGCTTCTCCGTACCACTTATGACCTGTCTCCCGGCATTTACTGCACGCACCTAAAGGTATATGTACGGCAAGGATATGGGCCCCGGTATCTGCCTGGGAGTCAATCCGGAAGGTTCCACCGCAGTCATCACAAATACGAATTTTTTCCTGTTGAAATTCGGCAATTCCATCCGTATCATAATATATTCGCTTTACCCGTTCGACGAACTCCCCTTTCCCTTTAAGCCCTTCTTTCATTTTATCGGCATTTCGCCAGTTGTCTAAAACGACTTCACAGGTGGCGGCAATCTGGCTCGTCACGCTTGGAGATTGCCGATAACGGTCAGGATCGTAATCGGGCTCCCTGATATTTTTATAGTCAATGCCCGCCATTGCCAGTATAATGCCGGTGTTGACATACGGCAGCGCACCTTCAATGGAATACCCCCCTTCAAGGACTGCAATGTCGGCCTTTAACATTGAGGTTAAGTCCGCATAACCCTGAGCTGAAAAATTCATATTGGTAATCGGGTCGGAGTAATGATTGTCCTGTCCTGCGGAGTTGACAATTAGGTCGGGCTTAAATTCATCAAGAATAGGAATCACAACGTGCTCGATTGTATAAAGAAACCCCTCTTCGGATGTATTCGGAGGCAATGGAATATTAAGCGTCCTCCCGAATGCGTTAGGCCCGCCAAGCTCATTCGTAAACCCGGATCCCGGGTAAAGTGTTCTGCCATCCTGGTGGATGGAGATGAACAGGACGTTCGGATCATGCCAGTATATATTCTGCGTGCCGTCGCCGTGATGACAGTCCGTATCCACAATAGCGACGGTTTTTACATTGTATTTGCTTCTGATATGCTCAATCATAATGGCTTCAATATTAACGTTGCAGAATCCCCTGGAGCCGTGAACCACCCGCCTGGCATGGTGACCGGGAGGCCTGACCAAAGCAAAGCCCCGGTCTATTTTATGCTCCATTACCGCCTGGCCAATGGTTTTGGCTCCACCGGCACTTATAAAATGAGATTCGGTCATGACTCTCATCTCGTTTGGAACACAGAAATGGGCACGCTGAACATCAGCTTCCGTAACCAGGTCCGGCTTAAATTCTATTATTCCGTCTATGTCGAATATCCCTTCTTCAAACACCTGATCCTGAGTATAAAGCAGTCGCTCTTCGCGCTCGGGGTGAGTGGGATCGATGGCCCAATCAAAGGCAGGAAAAAAAACCAGCCCTGTTTTATTTTCTGCTTTTAACATCCTTACCTCGGTTTTAGACGATCTTTATAACAATCGGTCATTCCATTAAATTTGATTGGTTACGGCCTGATAGCCATGGATCAAGCCGGGCTTTACCTGTAATTTGATCCTGATATATCTGCCGGTGGTGCTAAAGCCACGAACCATGTTAAATTGAAGGTCTTCAAGAAGTTCCATCTCCAGGTCCTCTGAGTCAGCGCCTTTTTCAATTGCCTTGTTTCTTAACAGCTTGTAGGCTTTTTCGATGGCATCTTCCCTGGTGAAATCCCTCTTTACCGTTTTCTTAAATTGTTCTTCGGGCGCTGTTAAAATGCCCCGCTCCGTATCGGCAAACAATGAGACTTCACATGTTGTCCTCGCCAAGGCCGCACCAATTGCATTCGCAACTTTCCATCCTGGAACAACGGTTACTTCATAATCGGATATCCTTGAAAGGTGGTCGGCAAAGTAGGGCGCCGGGCCGCCTAGAATCATAATTTTTTTCGGTTCAACCTGGTACCCTTCTATAAGCTCGTGAACCGTATACACCGGTTTGCTGTTAATGAGCTCGATTTTCTTCTGTACTTCCTGCAAGATAAACCGGCATGCCTGGTCAAAAATTTTTGCCGCCGCCTCTTCCAGCGAGCACCCGATTTCAGTAGCGATGGGCAGAAGTCCTTGCCTTGCCTTATCTATATCCCCATCCTTGATCCTTCCCATAACGGCAAGCGCATCGGTTGGCGTTGGATATTTTCCGCCGTATACCATAGCAAAGCCGAGTCGTTCGGGTCCGATAACGATTTTCCCGTTTTCCACTTTTACCACACTATCGCCGCCGACACCTATGGAGCATGTGTCCAATGAGCGGATAAGTGTTTTATAGCCCCCCAGTTCAATGCCAAACGGAGCCAGAATGGGCACCCGTTTAACAAGCACTGAAATATCCGTTGTTGTGCCGCCAATATCAAGAACAATAATATCCCCGTCTTCCGGTGCAAACGCCGTAGCTCCCATGATGCTGGCGGCAGGCCCCGACAGAATTGTCTGGCCCGGAAAATCAATTGATGACTCGAAGCTCATTGTTCCGCCATCTGCTTTTAGTACGTGAATAGGTATTTTCAGACCTTCTTTGTCCAGGGACTGTCTGACCGCCTCAAAAAAGCGTTTATGAAGCGGATACACGGCTGCATTGAGAAACGTGGTGGCAATGCGCCTTGGAAAATTCAAGTTGCCGGACACCCGGTGCCCCAAAAAAATATGCTTAAAATGGGGTCTCAGTAACTTTCTGATTTCAAGTTCATGGCTTGGGTTACGGGATGAAAATTTTCCTGCGATTCCAACATACTGAATATTATCCGCCTTCAAACGCTTCCCAATTGCCTTTATTTCATCCGGATCAATGGGCGATATCCTCCGACCTCTGTGATCGATGGAGCCCGAAACAGAATAATAATGTGCGTTGGTTCGGAAAAACTCAGGATCAATTCCCGGACCGCCGGCAACAATCATTCCCACCTGGGGAGTTGCTTTCTGTACAATTGCGTTGGTTGTAAGGGTGGTGCTTAAAACTAGTCGTTCGATATCGTTGGGGTTAACTCCGCTGGTGACTTTATTGATTCCCTCAAGAACCGTGTTAAATAGGTCCTGCGAATCGGTATGCACTTTTATTTCTTTAATAAGCCCGCCGCTGTCAAGCAATACGACATCGGTGTGTGTCCCGCCAACATCAAGCCCTATGATCATATAACTTTCCTGATTACCGGTTGTAAGTATCCCCTAAAAAAAATGAAACACAGTGTTATTCGAAGAAACAATGTCAGCTATAGAGAACTAACGTAAAAAACCTTTAGTGTCAATCAATATACCTTATTTCCTTTTGACACACGTGTATTTTTCTTCTATAGTCTTGAGGATAAAAAGTATACATTGTGATCCGGGCTGCCGCAGGGTCAACGCGACAGTGCCAAAGGAGGAAATACCATGAATACAAACTTCAAAAAATGTGTTGCAACCCTTCTGCTTACAGCACTGATAATCTTCTCTTTTAATACAGCCGCATTTGCCCAGCTCTATGAGCCAACCGCCGCTGCACAAGCCGTTGATGTTGTGGTTGTCAGGCCACTGGGTATTGCGTCACAGGCTCTCGGCTGTGTTTTTTTTGTCGCCTCGCTGCCTTTTTCTCTGCCCAGCAAAAGCGTCTCCACGGTCTTTGATAAAACCATGGCAGAGCCTGCCAAGTTTACATGGACAAGGCCCGTTGGAATAGTTAATTAACTTGCTATGCCCACAATTCGCGAAAACTTTGAAGACCGTGAAAAAAGCTTTCTGTCGCCTTTCGGCTGTCAAAGTTCCAGATCCAAGGGTCGTGTTCGCCAGGAGCCGTCATGCCCTATCCGTACTGAATTTCAGCGTGACAGGGACAGGATTGTATACTCAAATGCCTTCAGAAGGCTAAAACACAAAACACAGGTCTTTCTATCCCCTCTGGGCGACCACTACAGAACACGACTCACCCACACATTAGAAGTTTCTGAAATTGCGCGGACAATTACCCGGGCCATGCGCCTTAATGAAGATCTGGCAGAAGCCATAGCTATGGGGCATGATTTAGGGCACACCCCTTTCGGTCACAGCGGGGAAACTGTTTTAAAAGAGATCTACAGTGCCGATTTCTCCCATAACGAACAAAGCCTAAGAGTCGTGGATATCCTGGAAAACAAAGGGGCCGGACTGAATCTAACCTATGAAGTTCGTGACGGCATACTGAAACATTCAAAAGGATTCGGGCAGATTATCCCTGAAGATCCCGAAGATAACGCAGCAACAATTGAAGGTCGGATAGTTAGGGTTTCGGATATAATCGCCTATCTCAATCATGACCTTGATGATGCCATCAGAAGTGGAGTAATAAACATTGACCAGATTCCGGCAGAATGCATAACGGTATTAGGGCATACACATTCTGAGCGCGCCACTACCATGATAAGGGATATTATTTATTCAAGTAAAGTTGGAAACGGTGAGTTCTGTATTCAAATAAGCGACGAGGTGCTTTCCGCCATGATCGACCTGAGGGAGTTTCTCTACGAGAATGTGTACCGCTCCTTCCATGTCCATAAAGAATTCATAAAAGCAAAAAAAATTCTTACCGAAATATATACATATCTTTGTGAGAATGCGGACAATTTAAAAGAAGAGCTGGTGGCCCTTGAAATGAATACAAGCGAACCTCGGTCGGACTCTGAAGAGCGTACCGTTTGTGATTTTGTAGCCAGTATGACGGACAGGCATGCACTTACACTCTATTCAAACTTATTCTTTCCAACACCATTGGTATAGCCGGAGTACGCATGGTTTCCATCAATAATGTAAAGGAGGCGTTATTAATTGAATTAGGCCCCTTTTTTGAGCGCATGGCGATCCTCTATAATGCCATAGATGACACGTATGAAGAGGCAGCAGGGCATTATAATTTTCGGTGCTCCGGCTGCGAAGACAGTTGCTGCATGACACATTTTTATCATCATACGCATATTGAGTTTTTTTACATTATTAAGGGGTTCAGGGCGCTCCCGCTTGATCTGAAGCATGACATTCTGTCCCGGGTAAGAGCTGTTCAGGAAAAGAAAGAAAAAGACGATATTAAAATAGAATCATCACGGCTGATGTGCCCGTTAAACATCAATGGAAAATGTGTCATCTACAAGCACCGGCCTATGATATGCCGGATGCACGGGATACCCCATGAATTGAAAAGGCCGGGGACGCCGGTTCGCTATGGACAAGGGTGCGACGTATTCATGGAGCGCCGCGTTAATGAGAATTACATCCCTTTTGACAGAACCCCCTTTTATTTTAAAATGGCCCGTCTTGAAGATGATATGAAAAGGGAAAACAACCTTGATGGCAAATTCAAGAAGACTATTTTTGAAATGTTTACAACATGAAATCCATTAATTTAAAGGACATCAACAATCTGCCGGGGAAAAAACTAAACGATAACGACACCTTTATGTTTCGGTGCCATGCCGGCCTGGAGTGCTTTAACAAGTGCTGCAGAAACCTCAATCTTTTTTTGTATCCGTATGATGTTGTCTGTCTTAAAAAAAAATTGGGCATAACTTCGGATGAATTTCTTGACAGGTATGCTGATATTGTGATGCGGCCTGGAAACTTTTTTCCTGCCGTACTACTCAGAATGAATGACAATCAGGATAAAACCTGCCCTTTTTTGACATTATCGGGCTGTTCCGTTTATCCGGACCGCCCCGATGCCTGCCGAACTTTTCCCGTTGAGCAGGGCGTCGTATTCAATCCGGAAAAAAAGAAAACCGTGCCGGTTTATTTTTTCAGGCCCCCTGATTTCTGTTTAGGGCAATATGAAAAAAGGCAGCTGACAACAAAGGAATGGGCTCTGGATCAGAATGCCGCTAAACACAACCGGATGACGGCTCTTTGGGCCGATCTGAAAGCCCTGTTTACTGAAAATCCATGGGGGACGGAAGGCCCTCACGGAAGCCGGGCCAAAATGGCGTTCATGTCGACATATAATATGGATAGTTTCAGAAATTTCGTTTTCAACAGCAGTTTCCTGAAGCGGTATAAAGTTAAATCTTCGGTATTAAAAAAAATCAAGGCCCAAGACACAGAACTCATGAAATTCGGATTTTTATGGGTTAAATATTCTGTCTGGGGCCAAACTTCCAGTACAATAAAGCCAAGATCGTAAACAGTGGGGAAATTCCGGTTGTTCTTTTAGTTATTGACATTCCTGTTTTTTTATCATAATTAAACTTTTCTGGACAGCGGGCATAGCTCAGCTGGTAGAGTACAAGCTTCCCAAGCTTGGTGTCGCGAGTTCGAGTCTCGTTGCCCGCTCCAGCTATGTGTTTCGTTTGAAAAAAGTTTAACTGAAGTACTTTTGTTCTGGATGCTTTTAATTTTCTGATGATAATGGTTATGTTCATGCACGGATAAAT
>Ga0180435_10000697_pt1 | contig 35525 bp, 30 predicted proteins | sample SS_ome_3_FD_132467 | JGI IMG/M metagenome (GOLD analysis project Ga0180435, IMG submission 132467) | Hypersaline lake sediment archaeal communities from the Salton Sea, California, USA - SS_3_S_1 metaG | ecosystem: Environmental > Aquatic > Non-marine Saline and Alkaline > Hypersaline >... | reverse complement strand
GAGACGGGAACCGCGTCGCTTCAGGCGTCTACTTCTGCCGCTGCCGTATCGGGGGGTGGCGCTCCGACATGAAGCTCGTTCTCATCCGATAGGCTTCGGGCTCCCCTTCGGTAGGCTTCGGGCTCGCCTCTGCCAGGCTTCGGGCTCCCCGGAACGACCAGCCCGGTTCGACGTCGCGGGTGACTAGGACAGAGCCGACCGAATCGCGCGTACGTGCGCCGGCGTCGTGCCGCAGCAGCCACCGAGGACGGCGACGCCGAGGTCGGCGAACGCGGTCCCCTGCGAGGCCATCTGCTCGGGCGTCTCATCGAAGACAGTGATGCCATCCTCGATTCGGGGGAGGCCTGCGTTCGGCTGGAAGAGCAGCGGAGCGTCGGTCACGGTCCGGAACTCGCGCGCGATGGCGAGCATGCTCTCCGTGCCGTTGCCGCAGTTGGAACCCACCACGTTCGCGCCTTCATCGAGGAGCTCCGCCACGCATGTCTTCACGTCGTTGCCCATGATCGTGTAGACGCCGCGCGGGAGGATGTCGAATGTCATCGTTGCCATGATCGGGATGCTGCACGAGACGTTGCGGGCGGCCCGGACCGCCAGCTTCGCTTCGGCCAGATCGATCATCGTCTCAATCGTGATCGCGTCGACGCCGGCCGCGACAAGGCTGGCGATCTGTCTCTCGAATCCCTCACGGACTTCGTCGGGCTCCGTGTTCCCGTAGGGGACGAGCGTTCCTCCGGTCGGCCCGACTGAGCCGGAGATGTAGATGTCACCGGTCGCCGGACTCGCTGACGGGGTTGCCGGTGTCTCCGACGGTGTCAGTGTCTCCAGGGATTCCCTCACTGCCAGGACGGCGGCGTGGTTGATCTCCTCGGTCTGCGCCTCGAGACCGTGACCGGCGAGCTTCAGCGGAGATGCGCCGAAGGTGTTCGTGTGGATAATCTCCGCGCCGGCCTCGACGTACTGCGTGGCGACATCGCGGAGCACACCCGCCCGAGTGAGGTTGAGCGACTCGGGCGCGGCACCTGGTTCGAGTCCGTGCTCCATGAGCAGGCTCCCGGTCGCGCCATCGGCGACCACGATGGGACCGCTCTTGATGCGTGCCAGCAGTGACCTCACAGATCCTCCATCGGCAATCTCAGGTTGCTTCCGCCGGTGCCGCTACGCTTCCTCCACCAACCGCTTCACGCACTCGACGGCGTTCGCCGCATCGAAGCTGTACCCGTCGGCGCCGATCTCGTTCGCGTACTCCTCGGTTACCGGCGCGCCGCCGATGACCGTGCGCAACGAACCCTCGAGCCCGCGCGTTTTCACGAGGTCGACGACGGCCTTCATCCCCGGCATCGTCGTGGTCAGAAGCGCAGACATCCCGATGACGTTGGCATTTGACTTAGCCGCCGCGTCCACGAACTGCTCAGGCGGCACGTCCTTGCCGAGGTCGATGACCTCGAATCCGGCGCCGGAGAGCATGATGCCGACGAGGTTCTTGCCGATGTCGTGAAGATCTCCCTTGACCGTGCCGATGACGACCTTGCCCTGGCTCTTGATCTCGGCTGCACTCAGGTGCGGCTTGAGGACCTCGAGTCCCGCGTTCATGGCCTTTGCTGCCATCAGGACGTCGGGCAGGAAGATCTCGTGCTTGCGGAACTGCTCGCCGACGACCTGCATCCCCTCAATCAATCCCCTGTCCAGGATGGCCGACGCATCGACCGATTCGCTGAGCGCGGTCTCGGTGAGCGCTCGGACCTGATCATGCTCACCGCGTTCGAGGTGGGATGCGATCGTCTCAAGGATACTCATGCGTGTCTCCTTCGGGAGTGTTCAGGCAACAGGTTCGCCCGCGGGGCGTGTCGATTCAAGCGTCGGGTTCGCCATGCAGTCGCGTCGGTTCAGACGTCGAGATCACTGACACGTCGTATGCGGTCGCGGCAATCGTGCGCCGCACACTCGGCGCAGAAGTCGTAGTCGTCGTCGAAGTCATGGATGCAGGCCGGCCCGATCACGATGACGCCCGATACGGACTTGATCGGTTCCATCAGACAACTCTCGGTCAGCGTGATACCGACCCGCGCTGGATCGAGCGTGTCGAAGAGCGCCCGCTGGCCCGTGAGGTTCCACCCGCAGTAGCCGGGACTGTATCCGAGCGCGCGGGTCTCGTCGGTCGCGCGTCCGGCGTGCCTGACCTTGGCGAGCACGGTCCGCGCGATATGCGTTGCGGTGAGTTCGGCTGTCTCGGATGCTGCGGCATCGAGTGCGCCTCCCAGGGCATAGTCCCCGGCATCGAACAGAGCCGCGATCCTCCCCGAGACCGGCGCGCCCAGAGTTACCGCGAAGAGCGCGAGCTCGTCCGCCCGCGGGAAGACGGAAGCCAGCGGTGTGACGGCGGCGTTGTCGCCCTCGCCCTGGTAGATTGCCTCGAACTCGTCCTTCCCGACGCTCGCGAAGACCCCACTCGGGGCGGCGACGTTGCGGAGCTCTTCGATACCGGCGGTGACCGCAGCGCGCGTCGGTTCTCTCAGCTCGCGTCCCTCCGGGACGCCGAGCGCTCGCAGGACATCGGACTCCGAGGGTGTGACGTGGTCGATGTGGATGTCACCGCGCCAGCGCATCAGTCCTCCCGTTCGGGGAGCGTGTCCATGCCGTACCGAGCGGCCTCGGTCGTCATCAGTTCGACCAGCTCGCGCCTGACATCCTCATCGATGCGCGGTGGTTCATACTCGCTGAGGTGACGTGACACCTCGGCCCGGGCGCGTTCGTCCAACGTCCTGGAGCCTTCCTCGCGCCATCGCGAGACGTTCGCCCGCTCGATGACGGGACCCGGGAAACAGTGCTCGCTCCTGAGGTGCTTGCGCGTGTGATTCGAGATGAGCAGATGCCCTTCCTCGAGCATCTCCTCGAAGTGAGGCCGCGCGGGGAAATCGTCCTTCGGCTCGACGCCCTCAACCATACGCTTGGTCAGCCCGCAGATCTCATGGTCGACCACAAGCTTCTCGAGACTCAGCGTGGTCTCGAAGTCGAGCATGCCGGGTCCGGAGATGCTGTTGATCCCCGCAAGCGCAGCGAGCGTCGCTCCCATTGACGTCTCGAGACCGGCCTGCGCGTCGAGCGCCTTGGAGTCGGAGAGTCCGATGTACGCCTGCGTCGGCAAGCCGAGATGCTTGCCGATCTCACTGTAGGCACAGTCGATCATCTGCGTCTCGATGGCCCCCATCGGCGTTGTCTCGTATCGCATGTCGAACGCGGCCGGAGAGCCGCCGTAGAGCACGGGGCAGCCCGGATTGGCGAGCTGGCTGAGGACGACTCCGGACAGCGTCTCGGCCGTGTGCTGAACGAGGCTGCCGACGATCGTCACAGGTCCCATGAACCCCGTCAGCGGCATCGAGATGAGCTCGATGGGCACCAGGTCCGCAGCGCAGTCGAGCAGGTTCTGCGCAGTGACGTCGCTCCATTTCAGCGGCGCAGTCGGGCAGCACGAGAAGATCGTGAGCGGCTTCGCCGCGAGCGCGTCGGCGGAGCCGCGTATGGCGATCTGGAGATCACGCATCACCCGGTATGACTCGATGGTAAAGGCGCCGGTGACGACCGGCTTTTCGCAGTACATCAGACAGATGAAGAGACGGTAGCTGTCCTGGACCTGCTCCGGCACGTCGGAGCAGACGAACGCCGTGCTCGCCGCGTCGATGTGAGGGAGGCGGCTGGTGAGCTTCGTGAAGTCGACGAGGTCGCGCGTGACGGGCGTGCGCGTTTTGCCCGTCTCCGAATCGAGGACAGCGATCCCGGATGAGCCCGGCGTGAAGTGAACGTTGTCTCCCGACAGGTCGTGCGTCCGGTTGCCGACGACATCAAAGAGCTCGAGTCCGGAAGGCGCGCTTTTCACGGCATCGAGCACGAGGGATTCGGGGAGAGTCACGCGCCCCTTCGCGACATCGACGCCGGCGCCGTGATCACCGAGGAGTGCGGCGGCGTTGCCGTTCTGTACTTCCATGCCCAGCGTCGCGAGCAGGTCGAGCGCTTCGCTGATGATCCGTTCGATGAGGGCCTCGTCGAGGAACTTCAGCGTCGGTCGCATCATGAACTCCTTCGTGACGGGGATTCGCGTGACCGCACCATTGTAGCGCGGCATGCGGTTGTGCGGTAGGGGCGAGTCCGTTACAGTAGAGATGCTATGAGACACGATGACCATCCCACGACAACGCGTCCTCCATTAGGGGCGCCACTGTCCACCATGGCCCGCCGTACCCTGACGGCCGCCGGCGCTCTCTGCGTCGTGATAGGCGCCGTCGGTGTGGTCGTGCCACTGCTTCCGACGACCCCGTTCCTACTGCTGGCGGCCGCGTGCTTCGCCCGGAGCTCCGAACGCTTCTACAGCTGGTTGATGAACCACCGCTGGTTCGGTCCTACCATCCGCAACTACCGTGAGCGGCGGGGGACGACGCGAAGAGTGAAGATCGTGAGCATCACGATCCTCTGGAGCAGCATCGCCCTCAGTTCCGCGTTCCTGCTCGGCAACCGGCCGGCGCTGCTGGTCCTCGCGTTGGTCGGTATCGGCGTGACCGTCCACCTGGCGACGCTCCACACGATAGAGACCCGCTGAAGAGCACACCCCGAAGCTCCTCGCTGGCTGCTCCTTCAGGCATAGTTCATGCTTCCATGCTTGTAGGACGAGGATGCACCACTGAACTCGCAGCAATATAATGGCGAGATTCCCAGATATGAGTGTCTCGTGCGCCCCATTCGGCCTGCACGCTGGGACTTCCCTCGCCACCGCACGGTTCTCGAGGAGGACAACGATGAGAACGGGGATGTCATTTCGCGTGAGTGCCGCATTGCTTGGCGCGTGCATAGTGATGGCAACTGTGCCTGCGGGCGCCTCGGTGGCGCAGAGCGGCGCGGACTACGTGCTGCTCGTCGACTGCACGGGCACGATGCAGTACGGCAGCAGGGGAGTCGCCACGCTTGAGGCGATCGAGCAGTTCGTCGGCTCGCTCAACGAAGGTGATCGTGTCAGCGTCTACGGATACGGCGAGGAGCCGTTCGCGGCGATGGCGAGTTACCCGGTGGCGGTCGGTTCGCAGGCCGAGCGCAAGACGCTCTGCGATGCGATGAACCTCCCGTTCACCGCGGACCGTACCGACATCACGCGCGGTCTGGACATGGTCTGGCAGGAGCGTGAGAAGGTCTTCGCTCGCGCGCTCAGCGGCGTGACCAAGGCCGCCGAGGGTGCAGCCTACGTGATCCTCCTGACCGACGGGAAGCTCATTCCCGTCTACACGGATTATTCCGAGTACGACTCCATCTACGGCAGCAGCAAGCGGCGCCTCCGCGAACTCGGCGCGCTCTTCGCCGAGGCCGGGATTCCCATCCACTCGATCGGACTCGGCAAGGCGGAGAAGGTCGAGGGCGCGCTGCTCACGCAGCTCTCCGAGACCAGTGGCGGAACGTATCGCCACGCGGCGTCGAGTACTCGGCTTCCGGGCGTCTTCGAGGAGATCATGGATGACGTGATCGGGCAGCCTGCAGCCGTCGCACAGTCCGAGCAGCCGGTCGACACGGGTGTTGTTGAGGTCGGCGGTGAAGAGGCTCTGATGGTCGCCGACCCGACATCCGCCACGGGCGATGGGGGTTCCGGCGCGTTCCTCGACGGTATCGTCGAGACCGCGTCCGCGGGCGAGACGGCGCGGCCGAACCGTGCGGAGGCGGCGCTCGCGAAGTCGTTTGGCGACACCGGACGTCAGATCTATCAGTCCATCGTCGGCGTCCTCGGTGTGGTGATGGGATTTGTGGCCATCGGTATCCACCGGCGTCAGGCGTGGACCGGTGCGTTCACGAAGCCGCTGCTGAAGAAGGAGATCCGTGTGAAGGGCTATCTCCGCCGGATTCTCCCTGAAGGAGTCATCGCCGCGCACAGGAACATCCCGATCGAGAATCCAGGGCTTCCCGTCCTCGAGATCGGTGTCGGGACGGACTACGCGGCCGAGCTTCGCGAGACGGTACTGGAGTTCGCCGGCACGAGCGACGGTTCACCGCCGCTGCTCAGGGCCGTGAAGGGCGCCGTGCGGGTGGCCGGCGAGCCGGTTGAAGAGGTTCGGGCTCTTGTGGACGGCGACATCATCGAGTGCGAGGGCAAGGCCTACAAGTACCTCAGGGGACAGCGGCAGTAAGACGTTCTCCATCCGCGGTTGACCTTCCATCGGCGCGCTACGAACGTAGCGCGCCGATGTGTTATGCTCTACGGAAAGCCAATCGATGGTCACTCACCGGATTTGCGTCAGCCCACGGCTGCGAAGGGAGTCCCGATGGGACGCTGGCCTCTCCTGATGATCGGCATCGTCTTCACACTGACGGCCGGGCTCATCGGCTGTTCTTCACAGAGCGATCTGAGCGGGGCGGCCGATCCGGTTGTGAGTACCGCGGTTGCTCCGACCGACCGCGCCGCGTCGGTGGTAACGGACGCTCCAGGGCGCGACGATGTGAAACGTGCGATGCGAAGCGTGTTCGACTGGCAGCTCGAGACGCTCGGCTCGCCGGAGCCGGACTGGATCCAGTCGGTCTTCATGATGGGCGCCGTCTCGGCATACGAGGCGACCGGAGATACGGCGTACCTTGGCGCGGCCACGCGATGGTCGACCGCGAATGACTGGCAGCTTGGACCGCGTGACCTTCACGCCGACGACCACGCAGCGGGACAGGTCTATCTCGACCTCACGCGTCTGACCGGTGACGCGTCCACATCCGAAGCGACGCTCGCCGGGCTGCGCGGACTGCTCGCATCAGACGAGAGCGCCGACCGCATCTGGTGGTGGTGCGATGCTCTCTTCATGGCGCCGCCGGCGCTTGCGCGTGCGGCGCACGTGACCGGCGACCCGGTGTTCGTCGGCTCGCTCTCCGGGATGTGGTGGGATGCCGCCGATCCGCTCTTCGATGGTGACGAGCAGCTCTTCCATCGGGATGCGGCCGCTCGGGACAACCGGGACGGCGCGCCCCCGCTCTCGCGTCACGGCAACCGCGCGTTCTGGTCCCGCGGTAACGGCTGGGTGCTCGCGGGGATCGCGCGAACGCTCGAGTACCTGCCGGAGGATCACGAGAGCCGTGAGATCCTGGCCGCAGTCTACGCAATCATGGCGGAACGGGTGATAGAACTCCAAGGCGCCGACGGGCTCTGGAGAACGTCGCTTCTGGACCCGCCGGCGATGTATCCGGGCGAGACGAGCGGTACGGCATTGCTGTGTCACGCGCTCGCATGGGGTGTCAACGAGGGGATGCTCGACCCGGACGCGTACACGCCCCCCGTGTTTCTCGCATGGGACGGGCTTGCGGCATCGGTCGATGGGGACGGCAGGCTCGGATGGGTCCAGGGCGTCGGACGGCGGCCCGGCTTGATATCGGAGGCGGGGACGGCGCCCTTCGGCGCCGGAGCCTTCCTGCTCGCCGGGAGCGAGATGCTGGGAATGCTCGAGCCAGCTGATGTGGACGAGCGAAAGGGGGCGGAGCAACACGGCGACACCCACGATACCACCGGTGGAGAGGATGGCCACGACTCGGAGGGCACGCGATGACCGAAACGCCGGAGGGAGCCGGGGCGCGCGCGAGTGCAGCGCCTGTGCAGGCAGGCGAGCGCATTGTCTCGCTCGATGTGCTCAGGGGATTCGCCATTCTCGGCATCCTCGTGATGAACATCCAGAGCTTCTCGATGATCAGCGCGGCGTACTTGAACCCGACCGCGTACGGAGACCTCACCGGGATCAATCGCCTCGTCTGGGTGCTGAGTCACGTGTTCGCCGATCTGAAGTTCATATCGATCTTCTCAATGCTCTTCGGGGCGGGCATCGTGTTGTTCTCAAGCAGGCTCGAGTCACGCGGCATCGCCCCGGGCGCACTTCACTATCGCCGGACGCTCTGGTTGCTTCTCATCGGGCTCGCGCATGGGTTCTGCCTGTGGTACGGCGACATCCTTGCGGCCTATGCGCTCATCGCGCTCGTGGCCTATCTCTTCTGGCGGCGCTCGCCGGTCGCGCTTCTCATCACGGGTGCAGTGGTTCTCGCGTTCGGATCGCTCCTCACCTGGTTCTTCGGCATCTCGATGTCGTACTGGCCGCCGGAATCGGTGGCGGCTATGGCGGAGTTCTGGGCGCCGACGGGGGAAGCGGTCGCACGTGAGATAGCCGCCTACACCGGTGGATGGAGCGCTCAGATGGCGCAGCGCGTTCCCAGCGAGATCGGACATCTGACCTACGTGTTCTGGACCTCCACGGCGTGGCGCGCCGGCGGCATGATGCTCGTCGGGATGGGTCTGTTCAAGCTCGGCGTTCTCTCCGCGGAGCGCTCGAAGCGCTTCTATGCCATCGGCGCGGCCGTCGGCGTGGCCGTCGGGCTTCCCATCGTCTATCTGGGCGTGCTGCGCAGGTTCGCGGACGGTTGGTCGATCGAGTATGGATTCTTCCAGGGAGCCGTCTACAATCAGGTCGGTAGCATCTTCGTGGCTCTGGCCTATGTCTTGCTCGTTATGCTCATCGTCAAGGCGGCTCCGGCGGGCTGGTTCTCACGGCTTCTTGCCCCCGTGGGCCGCATGGCGTTCACCAACTACCTGCTCCAGACGGTGCTCTGCACGACGCTCTTCTACGGTCACGGTTTCGGGCTCTTCGGGAGGATGGAGCGCGGAGCACAGGTCGTCGTCGTGCTGACCATCTGGGTATTCGAGATCTGGCTTTCACACGTGTGGCTCGCGCGGTTCCGGTTCGGTCCCGCCGAGTGGCTCTGGAGGTCGCTGACGTACATGCGACCTCAGCCGATGCGGCGGTAGCGGCGCCGTTCACCGACGGGGTTTCGAGATATGGCATCACACCCGGGCGAACTGATCTACCACCGACTCCCGGTCGCACTCCAGAACGCGGTCGTGGCGTGGCGTGGCCGTCAGATCTATCGTCTGCGCTTCGGTCCCGATTACCCGCCGGTCGCTCGCTTTCTCGAGGAATCTGAGGCCTATACGCTCGAGGAGCTCAGGGCATACCAGAACGAACGTCTCCGTATCGTCATCGAGCACGCATGGGACACGGTTCCGTTCTACCGCGATGTCATGGAGTCACGGAAACTCCGCCCGTCCGACATCCGCACGGCCGCCGACCTTCACAAGCTCCCGCTGCTGACGAAGGAAGACGTTCGCACGCAGTGCGACCGTCTTATCTCGCGCGACTATCCCAAGAAGACGCTCCGCCAGGTGTGGACCTCCGCGACGACGAACTCGCCGCTTCCCGTCTACTGGGATCGCGCCGTCGACGTGATGAACCACGCGTGCTACATGCGGGCGCGGCGCTGGGCCGGCGTTCCGTTCGGCGTGCCGTTCGCATCGATGCACGGCGGGCCGGCGGTACCCATCACACAGAAGACACCGCCGTTCTGGCGGTACAACCCGAAATGGAACCAGGTGTTCTTCTCGACGCTGCACATCAGTGATGCGAACCTCGTCCACTACATCGCCGAGCTGCGGCGCTTCGATGCTGAGGCGTTTGAGACATACCCATCCTGCGCGTATGTCGTCGCGAAGTTCCTCGAGTCGCGCGGCGAGTACCTGCCGCTGAAGGCGCTCATCTTGACGGGAGAACCGCTGTTCGCGTACGAGCGCGAAGTGATCGAGCAGCGCTTCCGGGCGAAGATCTACGATGCGTACGGACAGGCCGAGCGCGTGACCTTCTCAAGCGAGTGCGACCGACACGCGGGGCAGCACCTGGCGGCCGAATACGGGATCACCGAGTTCCTCGATGAGGATGGCACGCCCGTGGCCGACGGCGAGCCCGGACTGATTGTGGGAACGGGTCTTCACAACATGGCGATGCCGTTGATTCGATACGTTGTGGGCGACGTGGGTGTGCCGGGTAGTGAGACGTGCGAGTGTGGCCGGTCACATCGCTTGATGACGGAGCTCACGAGCAGAGTGGGCGACCTTCTTGTAACGCCCGATGGGAGGATGCTTCCGTCGCGCATGATCAGCTGGGCCGTGAGGGCCATCGACAACGTGCTGCTGTGGCGGGTCACGCAGGAGTGTCCCGAGGAGATCCTCATCGAGATCGTCCGGGACCGGCCGCTCGAGCAGTGGGAGATCGACGCGGCCCGGGACTATCTGGCTCGCAGGCTCGGACCGGAGGTGCACGCGGAGATCGTACGGGTCGATGATCTTCCGAGAACGTCCCGCGGCAAGTTCCGCCACGCCATCTCGAAGGTCCCGTTGGTGTGGGGAACCCCGAACCGTTCCGCGGACAACCCCGACTTCTAACGCGGTCGGGGCGGCCCCGGCGCCATGCCCCGACGCTCAAGCCCGCCCCGTTCGCGCTTCCCATCAGCTCGGACCGCTACGGCATCACGGCGTCGAGGTTCGGCGTGATGATCACGTCGATCCGTCGGTTGCGCGCGCGCCCTTCTCGTGTCTCGTTGTTGGCGATCGGCTCCGACTCGCCAAGGCCGACAGCCTCGATGCGTTCGCCGTCGAGACGCATGTTCGCGACGAGATACTGCTGAACCGCCTCGGCGCGCGACATCGAGAGTGCGAGATTCTGCCCGTCCGTGCCGTACGAGTCCGTGTGACCCTCGATGCTGACGACCGACTCCGGGAAGAGCGCGATGGCGTCCTGCACGCGTGTGAGCAGCCCGAAGTACTGCGGCTCGATGACGTCCGAGCCGCTGTCGAACTGCACGCCGACCAGCCGGATCATGATGCGTTCGCCCTCGCGCAGGACCCGTGCCTCGTCGCGTGTGAAGACTCCCTCGACCTGTACGAATCGCTCGCGGACCTTCTCCTCGGCGAGCAGTCGTCGCTCCATCGCCTGCCGTTCCTCAGAGACGCCGCCAAGCTCCTCCTCGAGTTCGCCCAGTCTCAGCTCGAGCTCGTCGCGATGGTTCCTGCAATCGACAAGAGCCTGTTCGAGGATACTGTGCTCCGAGGTGAGCGTTTCGAACTGGTCGACGACCTCCGCCGTGACCTGGGCGTACCCGTCGTCGAACCGCGGGACGATATCGAACACGCCCGCGATCTCGGTCAGCGGGGCCTCCGCCTCCAGCATGATGGCCTCGACGGTCGACTCGCGGCGGTCCACGCGCAGCGCGGTCTCAGCGATGCGGAACGCGTGTCGGGCCTCATAGAGGGCGTCGTGCGCGAGTGTGCGGGGAAGATCCGTGTCATAACGATCGGCCTCGAGCGCCGCCGCCGCCTCCGCCAGAAGCGCGCGGGAACGGGCAAGCGTCACGGTCGCGTACCGGTCGATGCGCTCGTCCTCGGCCTGAAGCAGGAGCGCCTCGGTCTCGTCGAAGAAACCGGCCTTGATCGAGGCCAGTTCCGCGTCGCGGTAGAACCCGATGGCTTCGTCCCCGTGCTCGCGGGCGCGTCCCGGCTTTCGCTCCTCGGCGGCCTCAGCAGCATCCTCGGCGGCGCGGTTGCCCTGTGTCCAGAGCTCCTTCGCGTGCTCGGGGGCACCGGCGGACAGGGCGTCCGCCCGGGCCGCGAGCATACCATCGAGCTCCGTCTGGATCAGGTCGGCTGTTTCGATGGCGTGGCGCAGGTTCTCGATGGCGTCGGCGAGGTCCTTGATGATGTCCTGGTCGCTCTTCCCGCGCTCGTAGCTGATCTCGGCACGGCGGTAGTAACGAGTGGCCTCGTCGAAGCTCTCGGGCGCGAGAACGTCGGCGTGGACGTCCTTCGCCTCGGCCATAAGTCGGTCGGCCTCCTCAAAGAGCGGGGAGTCGTGGCTCTGTGCGTACGCCGGCATCGCGAGGGGCGTCGCGACGAGAGCGAGCGTGAGAGCGAGGACGGTCAGTGCGCGCCTTCCGGAGTCCGGGCGCGCCGCGGCTGGATACATGCTCGACATGGGGACCTCCATGAGTTGCGGTCTGCGGTGCCGGGAGCCAGCGCGTCGTTGCGGCGCACCAGCACCTCTGGGAGTCTGAGTCGATGCGTGCGGACAGTCTCGCCGGTGGATGCGCGGGCGTCAACTCGATTCAGCCGCATCGGCGTGAATTATCATTCGTTTATCATGGCCGGGTCTGCGCGGTCAGCGCGTACCCGCATCATCCCCGAACGCGGACGATGTCGCGGCGAGGCCGGTGAGCGCGGATATTCATGCTATGATGGAGAGTCAGAGGCTCCTCGGGGTTTCCTCGTGTTTGCACGCGCCGGGTTCTCGACTCACGGCGCGCGGGCGCTGGACTGCGCCGGGCGCAGCGCTTCCCCGTTGGGACCGCACGCTCGTAACCCGCGTTCTGCAGGCTGACCAATCGAAGGGGTATGCCGGTGCTCCTCCATCATGCCTTCATACGCTCGGCCCGCGCGCGGCCGCGCAAGCTCTTCATCGCCGACCGCAGCCTCGGTCGACGACTGACATTCCGCAAGGCGCTCATCTCGGTCCTCGCGCTCTCACGCCGACTCAGCGTCGATACGGCGTCGGGCGAGAGCCGGCTGCTCGGCGTCATGCTTCCGAACTCCGCGGGTTCCGTTCTCACCATCCTTGCCGCGCTCGTTGCCGGACGCGTCCCGGTGATGATTAACTACGCCACCGGAGCGGAGAGGAACGCGTCGTTCGCGGTACGCCGGTGTGATCTGTCGACCATCATCACCAGCGAGCGGTTCCTCGAGAAGCTCGACTGTCCCCGACTTGAGGGGATGGTCTATCTGGAGGACATCGCGGGAAGTCTCGCGAAGAGCGACAAGCTCATGGCGGCGGCGCTCGCGTTCGTCCCGACGTCGCTCGCGCGTGCGCTTGTTCACCGTTGCGACGAGAACGATGCGGCCGCCATCATCTTCACGAGCGGGAGCGAGGGAGATCCGAAGCCCGTTGTGCTGACTCACCGGAACATCTCATTCGAGGTCGACGCGATGGCGGAGGTGTTTCATCTCGAGGAGGGCGATTCGATGCTTGCGAATCTGCCCTTCTTCCACGTGTTCGGTCTGACGGTCAATCTGTTCACTCCAGCGACCAAAGGTCTGACCGTGGCCACGCACGTCACGCCGCTCGACTATTCGAGTATCTGCCGGACGATCCGCGAGGAGAGGCTGACCATCGCAGCGGCGACTCCCGCCTTCTGGTGGGGATATCTCAGAGCCTCCCGGGTCGGCGACTTCGAGACGCTTCGCATCGCCGTCGCCGGCGCCGACAAGTGCCCGGACTCGCTCAGGGCCGAATGCATGGAGCTCCACGGCGTCGCCCTGCGCGAGGGCTACGGCGCCACCGAGACGTCGCCCGTCATTTCGTCCAACTCCGACGACGGCGACCGTCCTGGGAGCGTCGGCCGTCCGCTCCCAGGCGTCGAGATCCGCATTGAGAGTGTCGAGACAGGGGAGGCCTGTCCGGCCGGCGAGACGGGACGCATCCTCGTCAGGGGGGACCTCGTGATGAAGGAGTATCTCGGTGATCCTCAGGCGACGATGCGCGCCGTGCGAGCGGGATGGTATGATACCGGGGATCTCGGGTATCTTGACGAGGACGGGTTCCTCTGGCTCTCGGGTCGACTGACACGGTGCGTGAAGGTCGGCGGGGAGATGGTCTCGCTCTGGCGCGTCGAGGAGGTCCTGGACAGGTTTCTGCCGCCGGGGACCGCGTGCTGCGTGGTCGCCGTCTCGGATGAGCGGCGTGGTTCGCGCATCGCAGCCGTCGTGACCTCCGACGTGGACGAGCGCGAGGTCGTCCGCCACATGGCGGCGGAACTGCCGCGCGTGGCGATCCCGAAGATGTTCATCCGGGTCGATGAGATCCCGATGCTTGGAAGCTCCAAGGTCGACTTCCGCGCTGCGCAGCGCCTGGCGACCGCATCGATGAGTGGGGGTGGATGATGTCAGGTCGCAGCACGCTCGTGTTCGGAGCAGTTCTTCTGCTGATTTTCACGATGGCGCCCAGGTCAGCCGCCTCCGATGAGCCGTCTGAGGACCGCCCGGAGCTGGATGGACGTCACGCCGCGGGGCTTCACGCCTCCGGCCTCCTCGTTGATGGGGATTGGCTCGAGTCACAGCTGGGCGACTCCGGCGTCGTGGTCGTGGACTACGGCCGCGAACCCGAGGACTACGAGATCGGTCACATCCCCGGCGCCTCGTATCTTCCGGGGTCCGCGACCATGACGCGCGTCGGCGGCACCCCGATGATGCTCCCGCACGTGGAGACGGTTGCCGGTGCGCTCGAGGATGTCGGTGTCGACAGCGGGAAGACGATCGTCGTCTATGACGAGGCCGGCGGGCTTCTCGCGGCGCGGCTGTTCTGGGTGCTGGAGTACCTGGGACATGAGGATGTGCGCGTGCTCGATGGCGGGTGGAATCAGTGGGCGGAGGATGAGCGTGCTGCGTCATACGAGCATCCGCTGGTCGAGCGAGGACACCTCGCCGTGCGCGTCCAGCCGAAGCGGATAGCGACCTACGACTGGATGATCGACCAGCTGACCAATCCGGAGTTCCTTCCCGTCGACACGCGGACCCTGGAGGAGTTCACGGGAGAGACCGTCAAGGCTGCCCGCGGCGGTCGCATTCCGGAGGCCGCACATCTCAATTGGGAGTGGACCGTCGAGGATGCAGGACTCGGAGTCTTTCTCCCGGCCGGCGAGATCGAGACGTTGCTTGAGCGCGCCGGGGTCACGCGTGATCACAAGATAGCGACATACTGCCAGGCGGGTGTCCGCGCATCGCACGGCTACTTCGTGCTCCGTGCGCTGGGATTCCCCTGCGTCAGGGTCTACGATGGTTCCTGGGTCGAGTGGGCGGCCGTGCCGGGCGCGCCCGTCGAGGCGGGGACGGAGACACGGGCAGAGGACACAGGGGATTGACACCGAGACCATGAAGCGTGTCAAGGCCGTGGTGGGAGTGCGAATGACCACTTTTCCGGGGTTAATGAGGAGTGAAGATTTCTCTTGCCCCACCGGACGGACTCGGGTATACTGTCACTGAGCAGAAGCTGCCATGTCGGTATGGTGACATATCCGGTGACTCTGAAGAGGGACTTGGCGCATGAGCCGGTCCCTTTCGTGTTCTCAGGAGAGCCGCTCTCGAGCGGTGATCGGAGAACAGGCGGTCCGAAGGGCTGTCGGGGTAACTGGAACGTCATCGGAGATGTGGTCGGCTTTGCCCGGGGCCGGGAGCCCCGGTGTATGCAGGAGCTGGAGCGCGCGCGCGCACTCTGGTGAACCAGGTCGACGAGGGCGGCTCGACCGTCACGCGGCCAGATCGCAGGGGGTAGTTGAAGTGGGTACGACCGGCAAGGTGAAGTGGTTCAATGACAGCAAGGGCTTCGGGTTCATCACGCCTGATGATGGTAGCCCCGATGTGTTCGTCCACTACTCGGCGATTCAGGGTGCCGATTCGTTCAAGAGCCTGAACGAGGGCGATCACGTTGAGTTCGATGTCGTCGACGGTGCCAAGGGCCCGGCGGCTGAGAACGTTGCGAAGATCGAGGGCTAGTTCTTCCAGAACATCAGGCTATCGATATTCGGGAAACGGCCGCGTCGGCTTTCGACGCGGCCGTTTTCGCTTTCGAGAGGAGTCGGCCGGATGAAGATCGTGACCATCATGGGGAGTCCGCACGAAGACGGCAACACGGCCACTGCGCTGGCGATGTTCGAGAAGCATGTTGCGGGAGAGAATGAGGTCGACCGGATCGATCTGAAGGACTTCGAGGTCAACGGTTGTCAGGGGTGCTTCGCGTGTCAGCAGACCGCCGGTGCCCCCGGGTGTGTCGTTCCCGATGACGGCAATGACCTGCTCGAGCGCGTGATGGCCGCGGATGCGATCGTCTATGCGACACCGCTCTACATGTGGGGTGTCACATCGGCCCTGCATGCCTTTCTCGAGCGTCACCTGAGCCTCGTGAGCGGGTACATGTCCGAGGATTGGAACTCGCTCATCGCCGGCAAGCCGGCCGCGCTTCTCGTCGCCTGCGGTGGTCCTGTCGAGGGGAACGCCGACGTCGTCCAGATCGTATTCGAGCGAGTCTGTACGTACGCGAAGGTCAAGCCGGTCGGGACGTTCATCGTTCCGCGGTGCACGATCCCGGACGAACTCGGCGAGGAGGCCGAGGGGATCACGAGCAAGATGGCCGACGGTATCATCGCCTGATGGCGGCGTGGATCACTCGGTGGCGGCATCACCCTCTGTGGCGGCACCACACTCGGTGACGGCTACGGGCCCTTGATGATCATCAGCGGGTGCGAGTTGCACTCGGCGTAGTTGCCGGCCGTGTGGACGTAGATCACGTAGCTGTAGGTGCCCGGTGTGGCGTCGTCCGGGATCTCGACCTCGATGTCGCCCGTCCGCATCGTGACGATCTCCGTCGCCGGGAACACGCCCGGCTCCGGGAACCAGACGCTGATCGTGTCGGTACCGGCAGAGAACAACACGATATCGCCCGGATCGGCTTCCACGACAGGGATCTTCCGCGTCGTGGTACTCAGGCCGATCGCTGCTTCGATGGTCTTCTGCATGACTGCCGCCTCCGTTCTCAGAGTCCGTACTCCCGTCCGTCGGTCTGCTCGGCGAACGCCTGATATCGTTCATCCGCACACAGGCCGCGAAGAGCCGGAGTGCTCTCCACCTGCGCCCTCGGATACCCGTGTTCGAGGGCCATCTCGATCCAGCTGAGCGCCAACTCCCGGTCACCCAGCACCTCATGTGTGTGTCCCACCTGGAACATCACCTCAACGTCCCCGGGCGCGTGAAGGAGCGCCTCCTCAAGAAGCGTGCGCGCCCGCCCCGGCTCGTCGAGCTCCGCGTAGTAGGCCGCGAGAGACGTGAGGAGCAGCGGATCGCGTGGGGTGAGCGCCCGCTGCTGCTCGCCTCGCGCGGCTGCCTCACGGTAGGCCGCCTGCGCCCTGGCGCCTCCGTTGGGTACCCAGAGATAGGATGAGCCGAGGTTTCCCCAGACCCGGTAGTCTGAGTCGTCAATAGCGAGAGCGCGTTCGTACATCGCGGCCGCGTCCGCGTATCGCGCGCGTGCGAAGTGGAGTGTCGCCAGGTTCGAGTAGGTCGTGTAGTCGGGCGAGAGCTCGACCGCTCTCTCGAACGTCTCCGCCGCGTCATCCAGCCGGTCCAGGTAGTAGTACATCGCGCCGAGGTTCCGGTAGGCGTGCGCGTTGCCCGGTGCGATCTGTGTCACACTCGCGAACTCCGCCGCAGCCTCATCGTACCGCCCCTGCGAGGACAGAAAGACACCGAGGGCATCGTGCCCGCGCCAGTACTCGCTCCTGAGCTCGATGACCTCCCTGTGCGCCGTCTCGGCGAGCGCGGTCTGGCCGCTCTCGGCGCGAAGGTCGGCCAGCGCCTGCCGCGCGACGATGCTCATCGGATCGACCTCGAGTGCGTCGCGAAGAAGCGCCGCCGCGTCGTCGTACCGTCCGGCATGGACGAGGAGACCGGCCTCAGCGACCAGGGCCTGCGTGCACCGCTCGTCAAGATCGAGAGCCCGCAACAGGCTGGATTCCGCGGCTCCACCGCACCGGAAGTCTCGCTCCAGCTCGCACCGTCGCCAGAGAGCTCTTCCCAACGCCGCGTGAGCGAGCGCGAAGGCCGGGTCGGCGGTTGTCGCCTCGGTCAGCAGCAGCGCAGCTCGCGTCGCGGCCGCCGCATCCGTGCTGTCCGCGGAGTTTCCGTCGCGCACCGCGTCGAGGGCGCCTGTGCCCCTGAGGTACGCGACGAAGGCCGTCGGGACGGTGGTTCCACACGCGGTGCTTCGCCTGCGCGCCCGGCCGGACAGCTCGATGCCCAGCGCCTCGGCGATGAAGCGCGTCGGGATGTCCTGGAGCGCGGCGACGTTGGCGGGCTGCTCCACGACCGTCCATTCGCGGATGTTGTCGCCGGACGGACTCGCCCTCAACTCGAGGTGGACCCGCACGCTGTCGTCGCCGCTCGAGAGCGTTCCGAGAACCGCAGTGTTGGCGCCGAGTATGGGAGCAGCGCTCTCCGGTCGTGTGATCTTGAGGTCGTCGACGTCGGCGGCCGGCACCACGCGGAAACCCGTGGTGAACTGCTCCATTTCCTGGAGCCGCTCCACGAAGTAGTCGCGGAATCCCCTGGCGTACTTCTCGTCCGTACCTTTGAACGGAAGGACCGCGATGGTCCTTGTCTCCGGGGGTGGTGCGATACGGCCAACCCCGAGTATCTCCCGTCCCCGTGAGTGCAGACCGAAGAAGGCGGCCGCCGCGACGAGGACCACGACGACGGGCAGCACGATGGTCGCGAGCGCGCGGAGTCCGCGAGTGCGCGAGCCAACCGCGGGGACCGGGGTGGTATCGAGCTGACTCCGGTCTCTCCGCTTCGGGAGGAGCTCTGCGACGCGCTCGAGCGCGGTCTGGAGTTCATCGGCGCTGCCGTACCTGCGCGATGCGGTCTTCTCGAGACAGCGTACGATCACCGCATCGAGCTCCGGGGGAAGAGCAGGGACATGTGTTGACGGAGGGGCGACGGGCTCGTTGCAGATGGCGTACATCACGGACTCGCTGCTCTCACCCTGGAACGGCCGTCGTCCGGTGAGGAGTTCATAGAGGAGCACTCCGAGCGACCAGATGTCGGTGCGACTGTCGGCTGTGTGACCTCGGGCCTGCTCGGGTGACATGTAGGCGACAGTGCCCAGCCGTACACCCGCCCGGGTGAGATCCGACGGCTCGCCGAGCTTGGCGAGGCCGAAATCCAGAATCTTCGCCCGCCCTCTCCCGGTGACGAGTACGTTGCCCGGCTTGATGTCGCGGTGGACCATCCCCTCGGCGTGAGCGGCCGAGAGGCCCGCGGCGACATCCACGGCGATCCCGACCGCTTCCTCCGGGGGGAACGGCCCGTCCTCCAGCCGATGCGCGAGTGTGTCGCCGTCGTAACACGCCATCGATATGAACAGCCGGGCGTCGGTGGTCTCACCGATCTCGTAGATCGTGCAGATGTTGGGGTGGTCGAGCCGGGAGGCGGCCTGAGCCTCGACGCGGAAGCGTTCCTTGGCGGCCGGGTCGCGTGTGAGTTCTGGGGAGAGGAACTTGAGAGCGACGGTCCGCCCGAGGTCCGTATCCTCGGCGCGGTAGACCACGCCCATGCCGCCCTCGCCGAGCTTTCCGGTGATTCGGTAGTGAGAGACAGTGCGTCCGATCATGCGCGCTCCCGGATGAGCGTCAGTCAAATCCCAGTGTCGATTGTACGGCAGTTCAGGGATACCGCATAGGAGAAACAGCCACGCAGGAAGCCCGCACATTGGGCGTTTTCGAGGCGCGATAAGCGAACGGGCGCTCAATCGCGCGCGGATGGCACCGTCCATCAGAAGTAGTGCCCGTGATGTGACTTCGCGTCACTCCCCGCATCTGATAGGCTGTGTGTGCTCCCCGACCTCTCGTGACTCCTTGCACATGCACTCAAGCGGCATCATTCGGGAGTTCGATCTCCTCAACGAGTTGCGGGAGGTGACCAATGAACCTGCTGGAGACGATTCTCAGTGCCGGAGGCGGCGACCTGGTCACGCAGATGGCCGGACAGGTCGGTCTCGGCGAGGGTGATGCGAGGAAGGCCGTCACCGCGCTGACGCCGGCGCTGTCGCGCGGTATCACGAACAACATCCGCAAGGAGGGCGGCCTCGAGTCGCTGCTCGGCGCACTCGCCGGCGGACAGCACACCAAGTACGTGGACGAGCCCGAGCGGATGGCGCGTCCTGCGGCCGTTGCCGATGGCAATGCCATCCTCGGTCACATCCTCGGCAGCAAGGATGTCAGCCGCAACGTCGCGGGGCATGCAGCGCAGGAGACCGGGATCGATCCGGGCATCCTCAAGATGATGCTTCCGATGCTGGCCACCGCAGCGATGGGTTCGCTCGGCAAGCAGACGTCGTCCGCAGCCGCGCCGACCGGGCAGTCGTCCGGTCTCGGTGCGCTCGGCGGTGTTCTTGGCTCGATCACCGGTGGCGGGCAGCAGAAGGACGCCGGCATGGCCGGCATGGTCGAGGCCTTCCTCGACTCCGACAACGACGGTGCCGTGGTCGATGACCTTCTCTCGGTCGCGAAGAAGTTCTTCTAGGTTTGAGCTGGATCACTGTATTGCTGCAGGAGCCCCCTGAAGGGGCGCACACTTGGGCGCCGGTCCGGAGGTGACCGGCCATATCAGGAGGAGAGAACTATGGCGAAGCTGACAGAGATCGAGGGCGTGGGCGCGAGCTATGCCGAGAAGCTGATGGGCGTCGGTGTGAAGTCGACCGATGATCTGCTGGACAAGGGCGCGAACCCGGCCGGTCGCAAGGAGATCGCTGAGAAGTCCGGGATCGGTGAGAAGCAGATCCTGGGTTGGGTCAACAAGTGCGACCTCATGCGGGTCAAGGGCGTCGGTGAGGAGTACGCTGATCTGCTCGAGGCGGCCGGCGTCGATACCATTCCGGAGCTCGGCCAGCGGAACGCCGCGAACCTCTTCGGGAAGCTGACCGAGGTCAATGAGGCCAAGAAGCTCGTCCGTGCCCTGCCGACCGAGGACAAGGTCGAGGACTGGATCAAGCAGGCCAAGGGTCTTCCGCGGAAGATCAACTACTAGCAGTACGCCCGGCGGGCACGCGGATGCCATTGCGGTTCGCCTGATGGTTGTGTCACGGAAACGCCGCCCGACATCTGTTGGGCGGCGTTCTGCTTACTCGAAGACCGGCGTGACCTGTGCCGTCGTCGGAGCGGAACTCCGCTGAGGATCCGGCGCGGGCGGAGACATCGCTCCTGTCAGTCTGTGTCGCCCTCCGGATAGGCCGGAACGACTGAGGTTCTCACGCGGCCGTCGGGCGACGGGTAGGTGATGCGCCAGAGGGGAGCCCACGCAAGCGCAAGCGTGTCGATGTCGACATCGGCGCGCCGAGGCGTGACACGGACCTCCTCGACCTTCTCGATCTCCTCCTCCCAGCGTCGCCGGATCTTCCCGACCTCCTCCTGCGCCTCGCTCTGGAGCTTCGCCAGATCCTCTGAAAGATCGGTGATCTTCGCCTTCGTGTCGGCGATGTCGGCACCGGCCTTGACGGTCATCCGCCGCTTTCGAGCTGCGGTGGACGCCGCTCGTGACGAGCGTCTGCCCAGGAAGACACCGAGCACGGACTCCCCGGCGGAAATCATCTCCTCGCGCTTCCGAGACTGATACTCAGCCTCGTCCTCGATGAGATCGCGCTGCTTCGCGTCGATCCTGTCCCTCAGCCTGTCGATCTTCTTCTCATATCGGTCCGAGAGCTTGTCGAGCGCCTCATCGCGCTCTTCACGCGCGGCCTCTCGGCACCGCGCCGCGAAATCGCTCAGGCTCTCTCCGGGCCGTGACGCAAGGTCGGCCGCCTCGTTGACCATCAGCGTGAAGCTCCTGTTGCGATAGAGATGGTCCGAGAGGGGCTTCTTCAGGGTCTTGAATCTTGAGGCACTCGCGACCCCCGCCGGGATCTCAGCCGGGAAGAACGAACCGGTGGCCGAACGGTCGAGGAGGTCACGGAAGGACACGGCGACCTTCTCGGCCTCGCCCCACGCGGGGCGGGCGCCCGACTCCGGGGCGTCGATGAGCAGAGCCTCCACTGTCTCCTCGGACAGGTCGTACTTCCGGCTGACGTAGTGGACGGTCGCCATGCCGAGCACCATCGGCTCGTAGACGAGATGCGCATCGTCGGGTACCACCGGAGCACCATTGCGTTCGCTCAGCCACCGCGTGGCGGAATCCAGGGAGAGCGATGCGGGGAGGAAGACCTGTTCGATCTTCGGATCGATCGACGGTGGAGCATCGACGAACCCGTCCTCGCGGGCCGCGCGCTTCGCCACACGTGCCGCGGCGGCCGGCGTGTGAGGCGCTGTCGGTGCGGCGGTCCCGGCGGCGCGCGCGGCAGTGTGCACTGAGGCGCCGGTCGCGAGAACGTCGGCACCCGCCGGAGTGCCAACTGCGTCTTCGGTCGCCTCAGCGACGGAGTCCTTCATCAGCGTGCCGATCTGCTGTCTTGTCAGCGGTCCCCTGAGATAGCTCATCGCCCAGCGCGTGTGGAACACGACCGGACCGTCCTCGTGCACGTTGTGCAGGAGGAACACACGCGAGTCGACCGAACTGATCAGCTTGTCGAGGAGCTTTCGGTCGAGGTGTGTCCCCGCCGCCGAAACCACCGTCTCGAGGCCCTCGAGAACGCGCGCCTTGTCCCGCTCGGTCTGAAGCTTGCCGATGAACCACGTACCGGCGTTGGTGAGTCCTTTGTAATCCAGATCGACGGGGTTCTGGGTCGTGAGCATCACGCCGAGCCCGAACGCGCGGGCCTGCTTCAGCAGTGTCAGCAGAGGTCGCTTCGACGGCGGTTCCGCAACGGGCGGGAAGTACCCGAACACCTCATCGAAGTAGAGCAGCGCCCGGAGACTCGTCGTGCCTGTCTGCGCACGCATCCATGTGAGAACCTGCTCGAGCAGGAGCGTGACGAAGAACATGCGCTCCGGGTCCGAGAGATGCGCGATCGAGAAGATCGCCATCCGCGGCTTGCCGCTGGGCGCATTGAGGATGCTTGGAACGTCGAGCGGCTGTCCCTCGAGCCAGCGCTCGAAGCCGGGCGCGGCGATGAGGTTGTTGAGGGTCATCGCGAGGTCGAAGCGGTCCTTCTCCGGGAAGAACGTATCGACATCGAACACGCCGAGCTGCCGGACGGGCGGAGACTGGACGGAGCGGATCACGGTCGCCAGATCGAGGTCGGTGCCATCGCGCCACGCGTGTTCGAAGATGGTGGAGAGCAGGATGTGCTCGCGGCTGCGGACCGGGTCGGCGTTGATGCCGGCGAGTTCGAGGAGCGCGGAGACGGTTCCCTGGATCTTCTCGCGGAGGAGTTCCTCGTTCTCCTCCCAGTCGAGCTTCGGCGCCGCGAGGGAGGAGAGGATGCTCACGGGGACTCCCGCCGAGGATCCCGGCGTGTAGATGACGAAGTCCGCACTGTCCTTGAGCTTCCTGATCCGGTCGGGTCCCTCATCCCACGACGCGAGGCCGTTCCGCCAGAGGTCGGCCGTCTTCTGAGCGTGCTCTTCGAGCGTGAGATCCTTGCGTCGCGCGTCATCGACATTGACCCACGGGAGGAAGTCCTCGCCTCGGAGTTCGGGAAACGTGAGGAGGAGATTCGTGACGTCGCCCTTCGGGTCGATGATGATGGCCGGGACATTGTCGAGTGCGGCCTCCTCGAGGAGGTCGATGCAGAGTCCCGTCTTCCCGCTGCCCGTCATTCCCACACAGACCGCGTGCGTCGTCAGGTCACGCGCGTCGTACATGACCGGTTCATCCTCCCGGGTCTCGCCGGACTCGAGGTCGTGGATCCTCCCCAGGTAGAACGCTCCCAGCCTCTCAAGGTCGATCATGTTGGTCTCTCCGTAGGTGTGGCCGCGGCGTTCCAGACCCAGCCTCGGGCGGGTCGGTCCGGGAAGCCTCGGAAGGTACTCGTGAGGATTTTCCCCCGTATACCACACTTTCAGGGCTCAATAAACGCTTGACGGCGCTGTGGTGTCTGTATATAATAGATATATACACCGCCAAGGAGGAACACGTGTTCATCGTTCTGTCGCCTGAAAGCCCCGATCCACTCCACAAGCAGGTGACCGACCAGGTCCGCGAGGCCATTGCCGGGGGGGACGTTCACCCCGGAGACAGGCTTCCGTCGATTCGCGAGATGGCGAAGGAGCTCAACATCAGCGTCATCACGGTGAAGCGGTCGTACATGGACCTGGAGCGGGAGGGGCTGCTCGTCACTCGGGCCGGTCTCGGCTCGTTCGTGCGGATGTCGATCGCGCGTACCTGAGGCGTGACCAGCTCGCCGAGGTGCGCGCTGAACTCAAGGGAATGCTGGAGAAAGCCGGGCGGTTCGGGATCAGCGCCGGCGAAGTCGCGGGGCTCATCACCGAACTCGAGGAGGGACGCGATGACAGCGATCGTTGATGTACGGGATGTCGTGAAGCGATACGCGGACTTCTCGCTGGGGCCGGTGACGCTGTCGATCCCGGGCGGATGCATCACGGGGCTGTTCGGTCCAAGCGGCTCCGGCAAGACCACGCTCGTGAAGATCCTTGCGGATATCCATCGCGTAGACAGCGGTACGGTTCAGCTGTTCGGCCACACGTATCGCGAGCGAGAGAAGGAGATCAAGAACCGGGTCGGCTACGTCGGAGAGGAGCAGTTCTTCCCGCGCGACCGGACGGTCGGGTGGACCAGCCGGTACGTGGCTGCATTCTATCAGGAGTGGGACTGGGCTACGTACCGTCTTCTGGCCGCACGGTTCTCGCTTCCCGACGACAAGAAGGTCGGAGCGCTCTCGCGCGGACGTCGTGCGCTGCTTGCGCTGGCGGTCGCCCTGGCGCACAACGCAGAACTCCTCATTCTCGACGAGCCGACCGCAGGGCTCGACATGATCGTTCGCCGCGAGATCCTCGACACGCTCCGCGACTTCGTAAGCGACGAGACCCGAGCCGTGCTTCTCTCGTCGCACGTTACGGATGCGCTTGCGGACGTCTCGGACTACGTCGCACTCCTCAACACCGGGAGGATCATCCTCCACGAAGAGAAGGACGAGCTTCTGTCCGACTGGAAGTGGCTGCACTACCGGTCCGAAGCGCTCCCCGAGCACGTCGCCGACCGACTGGCGCTGGTCCGCATCGGGAAGCTCGGGAGTTCGGGCCTCACGAAGGAGTACCGGCGCCTTCACTCAGAGCTCGCTGCCTCGGAGGCCGCGGGGGAGGTCCGTGTCGCGAACGCGTCACTCGATGATGTGATGATCGCTCTTGTGAAAGGACGCTGACCTGGTGGATCAGGTGAAAGGAGCCTGAGATGCTTGCGATACTGAGACAGTACGGGTTGCTCTACATCACGCACTTCTTCACGTTCTCATTGACTATCATCGGACCCTTCGCCAAAGGGAATCACCGGATGTACTTCGTTCCGATGCTGCTGCTCCCGGTCTGGGTGACCAGCTCGGTGTTGTGGTCAGAGCGGCAGGGGTCCGAGCAGTTCCTCAAGACGCTCCCGGCGACGAATCGCGAGATCGTTCGCTGGAAGTTCTCGATGCTCACCGGCGCCTGTGTCATCTACTGGCTGCTGATGTTCGCATTCGCATCGATGGCTCGACCGGAGCCAGCCATGATGGGTGTGTACATGCGCTTCATTACGTACAGTGCTGTGAGCGCGTACTCGCTCGGTCTCCTCGCGTACGTCGGTATCTGGTTCTTCGGCAAGAATCCAATGACGGCAGTGATAGTCCTGTTCATCCTCACGTGGACGGTTTTCTCGATCTCGGTCATAACGGCCACCAAGGCCGGGCGCTATGGCTCGTTGACGGAACTCCCACTCGTCTCTATGGTCGCGCACCTGCCGTGGTACTCTCCGTTCGTATTCGTCGCTCTCGCCGGCATCGCGTTCTGGGGATTCAAGGAGGTCGCCGTCCGCGTTCGTGCGATGGATAGTCCGTGGGACTGAGACAGGTGATCACTCCGAGAGGCGAGGAGGAGCTTCTGATGGGAATCGTTCGGTGCTCTCCCTGTGCGTCCGCGCGACGGACGCACACTGTGGCGGCACTCTGCGTCGCGGCACTGTCCGTCCTCTCGCCGGCCTCGCCAGCGTCCGCCTGCACGGCGTTCGCCGTTGCGTCCGATGAGACGGTATGCGGAGCCAACCTCGACTGGCCGGAGGACCTCGAGGGATACGTGCTCGTCAACCCGCGCGGGCTCGAGAAGACGTTCGTGCCGTGGAGCGGGTTCGGACCGTCCGAGCACGACGGTGAACCGCCGACGTGGGTGGCGAAGTACGCGTCCGTCACGCTCACATGCTTCGGTCGCGACTTCATCGAGGGGGGGATGAACGAGCAGGGCCTGATCATCGAGCAGGCGAATCTGGCGTCGGTCTATCCTCCCGACGACGGTCGTCCCGGCGTCTCGTCGCAGCAGTGGATGCAGTACGCGCTCGATTCGTTTCGGGACGTCGGCGAGGTCGTCGAGCACCTCGGCGACGTGCGTCAGGACGGGGAGGGGTGGCACTTCCTCGTCCTCGACCGCAGCGGCGACTGGGCCGTTGTCGAGTTCATCGACGGCTCTCACGTTGTCCATCGTGCCGGCAGGCACGAGTTCGGCATCATCACGAACGCGACATACGAGCAGTGCGAGAACCACGTGCCGCTCGATGTTCGCTTCGGCGGCGAACTCGATATCGGGTCCGGCGACGACTCGTACGGCAGGTTCGTTCGCGTCGCCGAGCGGCTGCGCGACCGCCGGGGGGCGTGGCTCCGCTACACGCCGGATGCTCCCGCCGACACGACGGGCGCGAGAGAGCGGTGGAACGCGCTCGACCGCATCGACTTCGCGTTCGCTCTGCTTGACGACGTCAGCGTCGACGACACGCAGCGTTCGGTCGTCTACGACACCGGTGCGTTGCGCGTCTACTGGAAGAGCTGGGCACATCCGGAGGTCCGGTACATTCCGCTCATATCGGTCCGGTCCAGAGAGGGGAGCGGCGTCCGCGCCGTGCCGATGCACGCTCCGCTCGCCGGCGATGCAACGGGGGCCCTGGAACTGCTGTCGGATAAGCAGAACCTGGACCTTCTGGAGCACGTGGGTGCGTTGATCGGAGGACGGCATGACGGCGATGGATGTGGGAAGTAGGCAGACTGTTCCAACCGAGGCAAGCATCCGGCGGGTGGAGTTCGCGCGAACTCGCCGTTACCATGATCAGGCCCCACATGCCCCAGTACGATCTCACGAGGTCCCGCATGGGGCGCACGCTGGTGGTCGAGGCTGCCGAGAGCAGACCTCCACTGAAGCGGAAGCCCGCGTAGGCCCGACCCACGAGCTTTCGGCCACACGACACCAATCCGGAACCAGGATTGCACCTGTGTACCGCGGGCACATGTGTGAATCTTGGCTCATTCCGGGAGGGTGGTTGTGGCCACCGCGGCACGTTCCAGAGAGGGCGGGCAGGTCGCCCGCCTGCTGGAAACATTCTACACGTTCGAGGAGGACGGGCTCTTCGGCGGGCGTCTGCCCACCGTGCTGCTCGACGTGGTTGCGTTCTCGACCGCCATCATCCTCGCCGGGGTCTTCCGCTGGGAGGCGACGGACCTCATCTGGGGGTTGTGGGCATCGAGTCTCGTCATCGGCTACGCAACGATCGTGGCGACCATCTCCGTCGGAGTGCGCGACAGCGGGCTTCCGCTGACTCTGGCTCTGGCGGGAGGTCTTGGACTGCTGGCGTTCTTCACGTTTCACTTCGGCATGTTCCACCTCGTGCACGGCGTGTTCCTCGGCGCGTTCTTCCCGCCCGGCGGTATCGAGCACATCAAGCCGAACCCGTTCAACGTGCTCTCCGTCGTGATTCGTCTCTACTGGCCCTTCATCCTTGTGAGCCTTCTGGCGAAGATCTCGCACATCGTCCCGAAGAAGGCGAAGCTCGCGACGGGCGATCATCTTATGAAGCCGTACGGCAACGTCGTAAAGATGCATCTGCTGATCTTCGTCTTCGCCGGTCTGCACATGGCCGGTCTGTCGCGCTACGCGGTCTACCCCGTCCTGATCGCATACTTCTTCCCGTGGCGCGAGTTCTCAGCCGCGCTCAGGGGAGAGAGGTAGAGCGCGCCAGCCGTATCGACCGACGCGCCCCGTCTATCAGCTGCCTCCCTCTGTGTCGGCGGTCGCTCTCATCACCAATTGCTGCTCTTCACACCGCGCTAGCCCTCGTGCTTCAGCATGTCGATGTGCTCCTGGATGCCCTGGAGCTCGAGCTCGACCTGTTCCTTGTACATCTCGAGGTGCGCCAGCTGCTCCGCGCGCGTGATGAAGTGACGCCCCGAGTGACAGCAGCAACAGCCGCCATCGTGATGGTCGTGGTGCGCCCCGTGGCCGCCATGCGGCCCATGCAACCCGTGACCGCCGCCTCTGCCTCCGCTCTCACAACACGATGACTTGCCCATCGCATCCTCCTCTTCATACTGCACCATGGAACGGGCCCGTTCCTCACCGTCGCCCCTGCGGGCGGACGAACACACTCAGCATTAACCATTTCAGCATATACTTAATAATGAGACCAAAGCATCGGGCGGTATCACCGCCCGTCATTCGCGAACAGAGCGCGGCCTATCCCTTCGTCTTCGCTCTTCCCTTCGGCCTCGCTGCCGTCTTCTTGAGCGCGGCGATATCCGACTTCACGTCCTCCAGCGCCGTCTCAAGCGCCGCCCTTCGCTCCTCCAGCGCCTCGAGCGTTACCTGGCCCCCGCAGCCGCCTGGGGCGTGTGCCGCCATCCCGTCGACCCCGTGTACGTGACAGCCGCATGAGCACGCGTCGACCAGCATGCTGCAGCAGTGCGAGAGCCCGTCGGCGTCGAGCGAGTAGGGGACGCGATAGCCGTCGCGCTCTTTCGTCACCAGGCCGCTCTGTCGCATCAGCTTGAGGTGCTGGGAGATCGCGGCGGGGGTGACGCCGAGCTCGTCGGCGAGGTCGGTCACTCCCATGCTCCCGCGGCGCCGGAGCAGCTCGATGATGTGCAGGCGCATCGTCGCGCCGAGCACGCGGAACATCTCTGATGGATCGTGCTTCTGCGGCATGGAGTCTCCAGGAATCCATCCTTTAGCCATTGCTTAACAATAACCTCGCGGCCGATGGGTGTCAAGCGGTCTGTGTCGTTTTGTCGCGGGCGCTGCTCTGGTAAGGTGGGTGTGGACTGACCAGCGCCACATGCCGATGACCTGTGCGTCCGGCCGAGCCGCGCGCGGGTCTGCACCCGAAAGGACACTCATATGCTCACCCGCCGAATGCCGAGTACCGGCGACGACCTCTCGATCCTTGGATTCGGTTGCATGCGGCTGCCGGGCAAACGACAGCAGATCGATGAGCCTCGCGCGATGGCCATGATCCGCGGCGCCATCGACCGCGGTGTGACGTACATCGATACGGCCGTGCCGTATCACGGCGGGCAGAGCGAACCGTTCGTCGGACGCGTGCTCCAGGACGGCTACCGCGACCGCGTGAAGCTCGCGACGAAGCTCCCGCCGTGGAAGGTGGAGACGCGGGCGGACATGGACCGCATCCTCGGCCAGCAGCTGGAAAAGCTTCAGACCGATCACATCGACTACTACCTCGTGCACTCGCTCAACGCGAAGAGCTGGGAGAAGATGCTCGAACTCGGGGTGGTCGACTTCCTCGAGAGGACGATTGCGGACGGGCGGATCATCAACGCCGGCTTCTCGTTCCATGGGAAGCTCGAAGGGTTCAAGACGATCGTCGACGGCTACGACTGGAAGTTCTGTCAGATCCAGTACAACATCATCGACACTCATAGCCAGGCCGGCACCGAGGGGCTGATGTACGCGACGGACAAGGGGCTGGGGATCATCGTGATGGAGCCGCTTCGCGGGGGAGGGCTCACCGGTAAGGTGCCGCCGTCGGTGCAGTCGGTCTGGGATGACGCGCCGACCAGACGCTCGGCCGCCGAGTGGGCGCTTCGCTGGGTCTGGAACCATCCCCAGGTGCATCTGGTTCTCTCGGGCATGAGTACCGAGGAGCAGGTCGATGAGAACATCCGCATTGCGGGAGAGGCGCTGCCGGAGTCGCTCACGGTCGAGGAGCTCGCGATCCTCGAGCGAGCGAAGAACGCGTACATCGAGCTCGAGCGCGTCGGGTGCACCGGGTGCGGGTACTGCATGCCGTGTCCGGCGGGCGTGGACATCCCCGGTTGCTTCGCCGTGCTCAACGACCTCGGACGCTTCGGGAACAGGCGGCAGACGAGGATGGTCTATGCCTTCCGGGTCGGCGGCGCTCTCTCGGGCAAGCCCGCGTTCGCATCGCTCTGTACCAACTGCGGGAAGTGCGTAAAGGCGTGTCCTCAGGGGCTGGACGTCCCCGAGTACCTCCGTGAGGTGCGACGCGAGCTCGAAACGTTCCTGACGAAGCCTCTGGCGTGGATGATGCGAAGACGGGCCGGAAACAGCTAGGCGGCGCCGGTCCCGGGGCGGTCCGCGACGGTGTCCATGCCGGCCTGCATCCGGTTGAGGAAGCGGACCTCGGCGGCGAGCAGGATCGCCGCGATGGCCGCGGATACCAGATCGGAGATCGGGAACGCCACAGCGATGCCGTTGACCCCATGCATGGGCCCGAGCACGAGAATGAGCGGGATGAGGATCAGGATCTGGCGCGAGAGCGACAGGATGAAAGCCGACATCGCCCGTCCGTGCGCCTGAAGCAGTGACGCTCCCATCAACTGGAACGCGACGACCGGGAAGACGGCGATGACGATCCGAAGCATCGGCACTCCGACACGGACGAGCTCCGGATTGTCCCCGAAGACGCGCATCAGCGGCTCGGTGAAGATCATCAGCAGCGCGAAGGCGCCGAGGCCGACCACCGAGGAGCGAACCGTCGCGATGCGGAGCGCCTCCTTGGCCTTCGCGTACCGCTTCGCTCCGTAGTTGAATCCTGCCACCGGTTGAAGCGCCTGCGAGAACCCCAGCATCGGCATGAACGCGAAGTGGACGAGTCGGTGGATCGCTCCGTATGCCGCGACTGCGATGTCCCCGCCATAGAGCCCCAGATTCCGGTTGAGGATGACGACGACCACGCTCCCGGAGACCATTCGTACGAAGGACGACACACCGATGGCGAACGTCTCACGAACGATGTCTGCTCGCAGAACGAGCGCCCTGAGCCTGAGTCTGAGTCCGCTGAAGCCGCCGATGAAGTAGGCTGAAACGAAGATCGTCGCGCAGCCCATGGCGATGACGGTCGCGAGCGCCGCACCCCGCACTCCCATGTCCAATCCGAAGATGAAGATGGGATCCAGCACGATGTTGATGCCCGCGCTGACAAGCATGGTCGTCATCGCGACCCGCGCGCGGCCCTCCGAACGGATGATGTTGTTGTTCGCCATGATGAACGCCCGGAACGGCGTTCCCCACAGGATGACGAGCAGGTACTCACGCGCGTAGGGGAGCAGCCCCTCGGTGGCGCCGAAGAGTCTGAGCAGACGGTCCGAGAGAGGGAACGCGATGACCATGATGATGGCGGAGATGCCGATGGCAAGAGACGCAACGTTGCCGAGCGTTCGCTCCGCGCGTTCCGGGTTCCCGGCGCCGAGCGAGCGGGAGATGATCGAGGCCCCGCCCATCCCGATCATGTGACCGATCGCCATGACCGTCAGCTGGATGGGGAAGACGATGGCGATCCCGCCGATCCCAAGAGGGCCGACGCCTCGTCCCACGAAGATGGCGTCGACGAGTCCGTAGGTCGCCATGACGAGCATGCCGACGGTCGCCGGGATCGAGAGCTTCCAGAGGAGGCGGCCGATGTTCCCATCGGCGAGGATGTGGTCGTTCCGTGGGGGCAGAGCGTGCCTCCCGTCCGCGCGCCCGCGAGGCTCCCTGGAGATGCGTGCACGGCAGGCGCGTCGACCGGCACACAGGCAACCATGACAGTCAGTTGAGAAGCAACGTAGCCTACGGCTGGATGCAATGCAACGGCGGTATTGTGGCGTAGGGTCAAGCGGCACAATGCGACAAAACCGTCTTGAACAGCTAAGGAGCCGATCGTGGGATGCTGCGCTCGTGCTCCAATACGCCGGATCATCGGAGGCAGAAGCCATATCGCCGGAGTCGGATTCTGCTTGACCTGATTGAACGATGGTGGCTATTGTTCACGCATCGGCCCCCTTCCTTGTGAAGGGAGTCCATTGGTGGGTCTGTGCCGACTGCGGATTCAATCCGATCATGAACAGAGTGGCAAACTCCAACGGAGGAGGTGGCCCGTGAAGAGAGCGTTGACAACGACTACGCTGGCGCTCCTGGTCCTGGGCGTGTGTCTCGTGACGGTGGCCGCGGCCGGTGACCGTCCCGAGAGCGACAGCTACGAGCTGAGAACCTGGGCGATCGTCTCGGGCGGCTCGAGCGACGGCCCGCTCGCCGAGTCCACAAGCTACCGGCTGAGAAGCCGCATCGGCGGTCCGTTCGTCGGAAGCGCTGAGAGCACCTCGTATGCTCTGTGGGGCTGCGGTGCCTATACGCCGGTCGAGGCTGCGTTCTTCGCGTCGACGACCGAGCCGCTCTGTGTGACGCTCAGGTGGAGTGTCGCGTCGCTGGACGGCGTTGCCGGCTTCCATGTTCATCGGTCGCTGGCCGAGGCCGGTCCATATGAGCGGATCACGACCGAACTCATCGGACTCGAGAACCCGGGTGTCTACGAAGACCGCGATGTTCTCCCGCAGACCGAGTACTGGTATGAGCTCTGGGTCGTTGAGGACTCCGGGGCCGAGTACTGCGCGAGCCAGTGGCCGGCGTCCTCGCTGACCGGTGGCCGATTCGTGACGCGGTTCCAGGCGTTCACACGAAGTCCGTTCCGCGACCAGACCGCCGTCGCGTTCGAGATCGGCGAGATCTCGGAGCCGGTGCATCTGACGCTGTACGACGTATCGGGCAAGCTCGTCCGGACGCTCGTGTCCGAGCCTCTGTCGCCGGGCCGCTACGAGGTCGCCTGGGACGGCAAGAACGAGGCCGGCCAGAATCTCGCGTCGGGCGTCTACTTCTGTCGCTTCGACGCGGGCGATGTCAGCGAGCGCTCATCGGTCGTTCTTCTGAAGTAGCGCACAGACCACAGCAACGCAGAAAAGCCCCCGGACACTCGCGGTCCGGGGGCTTCTCTGTAGCCACCTGTCTGTGCATGCTCGGTCGGCGGGGCGATGCTCCCCGGGCGCAGCTTGGCGCTGATGCCCGGGCGTCGAACGGATGCTCCAGCGGGTGTCTCAGCTGGGAGCATTACCTGATGAGCACGACCTTCCGCGTCTGCTGCCACTCTCCGACGCGGGCGTGGCAGATGTAGACGCCCGATGCCGCCTGCGCGCCGTGACGGCTCCTGCCGTCCCACGCGAGTGCGTGCTCGCCGGCCGCGAGTTCGCCGGACTGAATCGTCGCCACGAGCCGACCGCTCACATCGAAGACCGCCACATCGACGGGAGCCGAGCGGGGGAGACTCAGATGGAAGACGGTCGCGTCGATGAACGGGTTCGGGGACGCGGGGGCGAAGGCGAGACGTCCGACAACGTCATCGACGCCCGTGCCGTCCTCAACGTATGCCGCCACCGTGAGCGTGATCTCCGGGCGCGCCGTCCAGCCCTGGATCGACGTGTCGTCGCGTGTCTGGAGGATGATCTCGGCCTCGTAGAAGGTGTTGGGTGTCGCACCGTCGCAGTCGAACACGATATCGAACGTGGCGGGTGTCGCACCGACCGCACGCGGTGAGAAGCCTCCGTCAAAGGAGAAGCGGCTGTCACCGCCATCGATCTCGCCGTCGTGGATCCCGAGGATGGCCTGGAGCGTCGAGTAGCCCACGTTGTGAACGTCGAACGAGAGGGTCGGGAAGTTCCCCGGGTTGTGCGATCCGAAGTCGAGCGATCCCTGGAGCACCGTGGAGTCGTCGGCCAGCGACGGCATGGCGTGCGAAACGACCATGCCGGAGAGCGCGACCGACACCGTCGGGTTATCGACGTCGTCCGACGAGACGACGAGCGATCCGGAACGGTGTCCCGGCGTCGCGGTGTCCATCATGATTGAGTGGGCGCTTCCACTGCCTGGCTCGACCTCATAGAGGCCGCTCGCCGCCGAGAATCCCGAGGGCGCCGCGAGCGAGTAGTCGAGCTCATCCGCCGGGGCGACGGCCACGTTGCCGATGGTCACCGGGAGCGTGGCGGCTGTGCCCTCGATGTATGAACCGAACGCGAGCTGTGACGGCGCATCAATCTTCGCCGGCAGCTGGAAGTCGGCGTAGACGGGAAGGTGGTCGGCCGCCTCGTGGAGCGCGTCGGCGATCGCGGCGCTCACCGCATAGTTCGTCCCGTTGTTGATGGCCTGGTTCATGTGCTGTCCGTCATTGCCGTACGCCGTGTATGTCCCCGGGATGTAGTCCATTCCCTCACCGTCGTAGAGCGAGTACGAGATCAAGATGATGTCGAACCGGTCGTCCATCCCGCCGGTCGCGCCGCCGCCGAACTGTGTCGTACGGGGTGACTGGGTGTGGATGTCGGCGAAGCTGTAGCTGTCGTGCCACGTGCCGGGCCGGTTGATGGGGTCGAGCACGCGACCGTCGTTGTCGGCCTCGCTGCCGATGAGCTTCTGGTAAGCGGATTCGGAGCTGGCGCGGATATTGTAGTCGCCGGCGACCATGAACGCCTGGCCTGACGGGTAGGCGTTCATGTGGTTCCTGAGGATCGTGCATTCGGCGAGCCGCTTCGTCTTGTCGTCTGAGCCCGAACCGGCCTTGAGGTGGAGCGAGTAGATCCTCACGTTGGCTTCGCTCGACGAGTAACCCACGGGACGGACGACGTACTCGGAGATGTTGCGGAGCGCCGTCGAGATCTCCTGATGGGAAACGTAGTCGACCGTCGCGACCTTGTAGTAGAGCGCGTTGTCCGTGTCGTAGCCGTTGACGAACGGTCCCGCCGCATACTCGCCGGGCGAGTAGTAGTTGAGTGCGGAGTTGAGGATCTGATTCATGCCCGTCTCGCTGAGCATCTCCTGGACGACGAGCACGTCCGGGTCGATGTCCTCGAGGATGACACGGAAATCGTCCAGCCGGGACGTCCCGGTCGAGCCGGGGAAATTGAGCACGTTGTACGTCACGACTCGAAGCGCGAACGCCGTGCTCGGGAAGAGCAGGCTGAGTGTGATGAGGCACGCGAGTCCAAAGGGGATGTGTCGTCTCATGTGATTCCTCTCGGGGTGTCCTGCACCATGCCTGGAGCGCGATGTACGGAGTCCTCTTGTCACCCGGGGATGCCATCGTACCACGACGAGCCTTGTGACGTGTCGATTCGTTTCCGTTCTGAGTCGCGCCATGGAGACGTCGGAGACGACGGGGCGTCCACGCCCGGTACATCTATTGTAACTCAATTCGCGCCACTTATCAAGAATCTGTGTCGGTCCGACCCCGCGTATTGCCGTGTGGCCGCCGATACCCTACGATGTTGGGAACCCGATCGATGATATGAAGACGGCACGGCCGGACCGCGCATCCCTACGGGGCGCGCCAGCACACAGGAGGTAGATGTGCCTCTCTCGAAGTATCGGTGGTCCATTGTTATCACGGCAGCACTTGTGACGCTTCTTCTCTCGGGTGCCGTTCCGGTGCTCGAGGGTGTCGCGTTCGCCGCGCCGGACGTGATCGGGGAGGAGTTGCCCCCGGGTGACGCTCCGCCACCGACCGCGTTCTCCCGGCTTGACGCCGCCGGAGACGCGGACGACTTCCCCGATGCAAATCACATCATCGTCTTCGACGAGACCGTCAACCGAGTGAAGCCGACGGGCGTGACATACGGTGAGAGTTACCTCCTGACGAAGATCCTGACCTCCGACGGCTGCCGTGACCGCTCGGTCCTCCGTTGGGGATATGAGCCGTGGAGCAGCGAGGTCGAGGTGCGCGAGGTCAACGTCATCCGAGGCGGCGAGCGCATCCCGGTCGATGTCGCGAACGTACATGACCTCCCGGCGCCGCAGTCGGCCATCTACTGGAACAGTCGCATCAAGACGCTCCAGCTTCCGCGGCTCGAGGTGAACGACGGCATTGAGGTCACGCTCTTTCGCAAGGG
>Ga0180435_10000695_pt1 | contig 35541 bp, 26 predicted proteins | sample SS_ome_3_FD_132467 | JGI IMG/M metagenome (GOLD analysis project Ga0180435, IMG submission 132467) | Hypersaline lake sediment archaeal communities from the Salton Sea, California, USA - SS_3_S_1 metaG | ecosystem: Environmental > Aquatic > Non-marine Saline and Alkaline > Hypersaline >... | reverse complement strand
GACGGGAAACGAGTGGTGAATCAGCTGGATATAAGTTCTGAGAAAATTGTGGTAATAACGGGGGCCAATATGGCCGGTAAATCTACCTTTTTACGTTCACTGGGTGTAAACATGGTCCTGGCTTATGCAGGCTGTCCGGTATGTGCCACTACCTTCCGCTGCACTTTTATGGGTATGTACTCCAGCATGCGAACAGCCGATTCACTGAAAGATGAGGAATCTTACTTCCTGGCTGAAATCAAGAAATTGCAGTATATAGTTCAGGAAATGCTCACAGGAAGGCCCCTGTTGATCCTGCTGGATGAAGTTTTAAAAGGTACCAATACCACCGATAAAAAGCTGGGGTCGGTGGGACTCATACGTAAATCACTTTCTTATCCTGTACGCTGTTTTATTGCCACACACGATCTATCGCTGGGAGAGCTGGAAAAGGAACATAAGGGCCAGGTGGTCAACTATTGCTTTGAGAGTTACATCCAGGACATGGAGCTTAGCTTTGACTATACCATGAGAAAAGGAATTGCCACCAATATGAATGCTTCATTTCTGATGAAAAAAATGGGTATCATGGATTAAGAATTCAATTATGCAGGAAGCAGCCGAATCACTCCCTGAAAATATTTCTACCATCGAAAGGCTGATCACCGGCTTTTCGGACCTGGCCTGGGGTACTCCCCTGCTGGTGCTCCTGCTCGGCGGAGGTCTCTTTTTCCTTCTCTATTCCCGTATGCTCCCCTTCAGGTACTTCCGGCATGCCGTGGCCATATTGCTGGGCAGGTACGACGATCCCAACGAACCCGGACATATAAACCACTACCAGGCTCTATCTACAGCTCTGGCCGCCACTGTGGGAATGGGGAACATTACAGGAGTAGCCCTGGCCATTACCATGGGGGGACCGGGAGCCATCTTCTGGATGTGGGTAAGTGCCTTCCTGGGGGTGACTACTAAATATTTTACCTGCACCCTGGCAGTTATGTACCGGGGAAAAGATTCCCAGGGCGAGCTGCAGGGGGGACCCATGTATGTGATCGTGGAAGGCCTGGGAAAAAACTGGAAAGCCCTGGCCGTATTCTTTTCCCTGATGGGTATGATTGGTGTGCTTCCCATGTTCCAGGTGAATCAGCTCACCCAGGTGATTCGTGACGTAGTTCTTATTCCCAACCAGGTGGCAGCCGGTTTTGTTAGCAATCTTGTTTCGGGTTTGGTAGTTGCCGTGATAGTAGGTGTGGTGATATTTGGTGGTATTAAACGAATTGGGAAGGTAACCGGGCGCATGGTTCCTGTGATGGTGGTCCTCTACGTGATCTCGGTCCTGTTCATCATATTCTCCCAGCCTGAAAATATACTGCCATCCTTTGGATTGATATTCCGGGATGCCTTTACGGCAGAATCGGTTTTGGGAGGATCGCTGGGCGCCCTGGTGATCACGGGGGTACGAAGAGCTGCTTTCTCCAACGAAGCCGGTATCGGAACCGCCCCCATGGCCCATGGGGCAGCCAAAACCAAGGAGCCCGTCAGAGAGGGCCTGGTAGCCATGCTGGGACCGGTGGTCGACACCATCATAGTTTGCACCATGACTGCCCTGGCTCTGATCATGACAGGTGTATGGAACATGGGCGAATCGGATGGTATAACCCTTACCGCCGATGCTTTTGAAAAAGCCCTGCCCGGCTTTGGATCCTATCTGCTCACTGTCTGTGTGGCGGTTTTTTCTCTTTCGACCATGCTTTCCTTTCCTTATTATGGTACCAAGTGTTTCTCCTTTGTATTCGGAGCGAAACATTCCTATATCTACAAGTGGTTCTACCTGATAACCATTCCGCTGGGTGCCATAGCCACTCTGGGAACGGTAGTGGGTATTTTTGACGGTGCTTATGCACTGATGGCCTTCCCTACCATGATATCAGCCTTGCTTTTATCCCCCAAGGTGGTCAGGGCCTCCAAAGACTATTTCCAAAGACTCAAAGCAAGTAAAAACCATGGATCGAGTTAAACACTGGATATGGGAGTATCGCATTGTCCTGTTATTTGCGCTTGCCAAACTGGGGATCCACCTGCTAACTGCTACCCATTATGGCTTTCAACGTGATGCCTATCTTTATCTGGCACAGTCGCGTCACCTGGACTGGGGCTATTTCAGTACGCCCCCTTTGCTGGCTTTTGTGACTCGTATCCACACCCTGATCTGGGGAGATAGTTTACTGGCCGTAAGACTGCTGCCCGCACTTATCGGGACCTTGAGCATCTTCCTGGTGGGTTGGATGATCAAAAAATTAAAGGGTGGGAGCATGGCTCAGATGATCGGGTTGACTGCTGTTCTTTTATCCCCTGCCTTTCTGAGACCGGCTGTCCTGCTCCAACCTGTAATCTTTAACCACCTGTTCTGGCTACTTTCAGCTCTGGTTCTTTTTCAAATGGTTCGTAAACAGGATAGTCGTCTGATCCTCTGGCTGATTCCGGTACTGGGCCTGGGATGGTTAAACAAGTACTCCATCATTTTTTATGCCCTGGCCCTGCTGGTGGCCATGATTATCAGCCAAAACCGTAAGCTCCTGTGGTCCAGATTCCTGCCAGTCACACTGATCGGTGGATTCCTGTTAATCCTTCCCAACCTGCTCTGGCAGCATGCACATAACTGGCCCGTTTTTTCCCATATGGCCGAACTACAGGAAACCCAGCTGGGAAATGTCCTTCTGAAGGACTTTCTTTTCGCCCAGCTATTTATGCATCTGCCGGCTCTGCCGGTATGGTTAGGGGGACTGGTCTTGTTGATCTTCCATAAAAGGTTCCGGGAATACCGTATGTTTGCCTGGGCCTTTTTGATCACCTTACTGCTTATCATTGTACTCCGGGGAAAATTTTACTATACCATAGCCGCCTATACCATGCTCATGGTGTTCGGAGGCCTGGCCTGGGAAAGATGGTCACCGCGTCCCAGAAGGTGGATTGCCTGGCTGGTTCTTGCCCTGATTATTTCCAATGGAGTCTATACACTCCCCTTCAGCCTGCCCGTCTACAAACCCGAGCGCATGGTAAAATATAGCAAAAAGCAGGTGGAGCGCGGACTGGATATGATGCTGAAATGGGAAGACGGGGAAGTACATGATTTGCCGCAGGATTATGCAGATATGGTGGGTTGGGATGAACTGGCCCGGAAGGTCTGGGATTTCTTTGAATCACTGCCCGACTCGGTGCAATCCTCAACCCTGATCTATGGAGAATTCTACGGCTGCGCAGGAGCCATGGATTATTATCGTCCCGATCCCGGCTACCCCGAAGTTTACAGTTTCAATGATGCCTATACTCAATGGATCCCCAGATCTCCCAAATTGAAGCATATGATCTACGTGGGTTATTCCGACAGGGTGGGCGATTATTTTCAGGAGATTCAAAGGATAGGTAGTGTGGAACATCCCCATTTCAGGGAAAGGGGACTTCCCATCTGGTTTGGCTCCTACCCTACGGCCAGGCTAATGGAGGACTGGGAAGCAACGTGGCAGGACCAGGTGGCTCCGCTTATTCGTCGGCGCTAAGATCTGGTGGATTAAGCTTTCTGATACTTCTTGAAAACTGCCTGAAAGAAGTGGGTTTAGACAGGATATTCCGCTGTCTGTCAAGCAAAAATAAGGAGGGAGTGGCATAGACCATATAATCGGAAGGCACCTTTCCATGCCACCCAAGGGGATCATGGAAAGAAATCCATTGAGGATCGATTTGTTGGTGCAGATATTCAAAATTGCTGGCAGAGGTATCTATGGAGATGGCTACTACCTCCAGGTCCAGATCCTTCTCGGAGCGGTACCATGCATCCAATGCGGGCATTAACTTGCGGCAGGCTTCGCAGGTGCTGGACCAGAATACGACCAGGATCCAATCGTGATCCATATGAGCCAGCTGGTGCACTTTTCCATCCACATCGCGCAGAACAAAATCAGGAGCCTGCTCTCCGGCAGCCATTTTTTTATATCCTTCCATCCTGGATAGCACCAATTCCACCACATCCGATTCGCAGGCTTCATCCAGGTAGTTATCTGCCAGATGCATCAGAACCTGCTCCATGTTGAGCATCTCAAATCCCTCCAATAAAAACTCCACTACAAAGCTTCGTATTTCCGAATCGCCGCTCACATTGGCCATAATCAGGTCCACGGCTTCCATAAAGCTTATTTCCTGCTCTTCACGAGTCAGACTCAGATCCTTGTAAAGGGAAAGGTAGTCGATCAGTTTATAGGTGTATACAGGAGCGGCAAGCAAAGAGGGGTCGTCGATGGCGGCGTGATCGAAAAAGGACTGTTTCAGGGTATCTATACGTTCTATATGGGTCATTTCGCCAGGTACATAGGGCGATCGAAAGGCATTCATAATCTTTACGGCATATAGATCGGGGTAAACCCGGGTTAAGGAATCCATAAAGGGGGTTCTGTTCTTTTGGAGTTCGTTGTACCTGGCCACTGCCAATCCCTGATCTTCCGTTTGCTCTGCAAGCGCTGAAAGCTTTCCATAGAGGTCCATCAGCTCTGCCTCATAGGCCAGTTCAAAATCCATGAACTCCCTGTAAACCTGATTCTCCTCTGAGTTTTCAAAATAGGGAACTGGTCCTCCTTCCGAGGAGGTCACATAAATCTCCAGGTTTTCTTTGTTATATATGAACTCCGCCATAGAATTCTGCCTGAGTACCTCTCCCCTGCGTTCAGCAAAGATCAGTCTGTAGATCCCGGGGCCTGCATCTTCCGGCAGAACGAAATAGAAGAATCCTGTACTGGTCTCCATGCTATCTATTACAGTGAAGCGATCGCCATAGTAGGAAGCAAGTCTCACATGTCCGGCCTCCGCATTCTCAATGTTACCCTGGATAATCCCGGATTGCGCGGTCAAAGCAAAAATGCCGATCCACCAAAAGATAAAAAAGCAAAGTGTCCTTTTCATGCTGCCTCTTGTGGCTATGAAATTACTAAAATTGAATGTTACATCTGTTAAAACTCCATTGAGAACCAATGTTTATCCTAACTTGTCCTCTTATTATGGAACAAGAAAATAGAGGCCAAAGCGCCTGGATCGAAATAATCAGCAAGTACAATCAGCCCGATATGCGTAAAAGTATCTGGCAGATTATTAATTCCCTGGGACCTTATCTCCTGCTCTGGGTGGCTATGTATTTCAGCCTGCAGATCAGCTATTTCCTCACTCTGGGACTGGCAGTGATCGCTGCTGGCTTTCTGGTGCGGGTATTCATCATTTTTCACGACTGCGGACACGGTTCCTTTTTTCGAAGCAAGAGGACCAATAAGCTTGTGGGAACCTTCCTGGGCAGCCTGGTATTCACCCCTTACGATCGCTGGCACCTCGATCATGCCATCCACCACAAAACCGTTGGCAACCTCGACAAAAGGGGGCAGGGTGATGTTATGACTCTCACCGTGGAAGAGTATGAAAAGCTATCAAAAGGTAAAAAGTTATACTATCGAATCTATAGAAACCCGATCACCATATTCGCCATAGCACCCTTTATCCTGTTCGTGATCTGGTTCCGTTTTACCCGGAAGGGAATGGGCAAATCGGAACGACACAGCGTGTATATCAGCAATCTGATTATCCTGGCATTCTGTTCAGCGGGAATACTATTGATGGGCTGGAAGGCTTTCCTGATGATACAGCTTCCTGTGATATACATAGCTACCGTGGCAGGGGTATGGCTGTTTTATGTCCAGCATCAGTTCGAGGATGTGATCTGGACAAGAGAACAGGATTGGGATTACCAGAAAATGGCCCTGGAAGGGAGTTCCTACCTGAAATTTCCCAGGGTGCTCCAGTGGTTTTCAGGCAACATTGGCTTTCACCATATTCACCACCTGAGTCCGAAAATACCCAACTACAAATTGGAAAAATGCCACAAGGAAAACTCCATGTTTGAGTCCATTAAACCTGTGGATTTTTTGGCCAGTATGCGAACCATAAAACTTCGTCTCTGGGATGAAAAAGCTGGACAATTAATTAGCTTTCGACAACTGCGCAGAGCCACCGTCGGTGGATAGGGTTCCCAAAAAGCATTGAATCAATCCTCCCCAATCATACTATTCATGGCAAAAAGTAAAGAGAAATTTATGCAATCGTCGCGTTCCACCTGGTTAAAACTCACCCTGGAACTGATTGCGGTTTTTGTGGGTATCATGGCAGGCTTTTTTGTGAACAGCTACCAGGAAAACCAGAAGGACAGAGAGCTGGAAGGCAAATACCTGGAAAGTTTCCACAAAAACCTCCTGGTCGATTCTGTACAGATCAATACGCAGATGACTGAGGATCAGAATAATCTGGATGTCTCAAGGAGGGCCGCCTATGCCATGACCACATCCATATTACCCAGGGATTCTGCCCTGGCAGTCCTGGGTGTCATAGCCACATTTAATAACCTGAACATGCAGGACGCCACCTATGAATCCATAGTGAACAGCGGAAACCTGGGATTGATCCGGGATTGGGAACTACGTGAAGCGCTGGTTAATTATTACCGCTATCAGCAAACCATGCGAGATGTGGAAGAGGTATACAATGAGTATATCGTATCCTATGTGATGCCCTCACTTTTTGAAAGTGTGGATCTGATATCGGGCGAGCTTGCAGAAGACTTTCGAACCGACAGCAGGGAGTTTAAAAATCTGACGGCCGGGTATTATTCCCTGGCAGATCAGAAAATGGAAGTATTGCAGGAGATTGATTCGGTGAACCAAACGTTGCTCAGCACCCTTCGCAGTCTAAAGGACTAAGCCCGGGAATAAAAAGCCATGCTCAGAGCACATATCGAATCCCGGTGTGCACAAGGAAGGATATGGGAACTGCATTTCCGAATACAGGTTCTACCCTGAATCCAATGGGAAGCACAAACTTATCGCTCAATTCCACCTGGTAACCACCTCCCAGGTTGAGTCCCAGTACCGTACCTGTACCGTCATTGAAAATATGTATGCCGGGCCCTGCCTGCAGGTAAAGATTTTCGTTGAATATTTTTTTGAAACTGATCCCGATGTTGGTGGTCCATTCGGAACGATAGCGGGTACCAGAATAAAAACCATCCGACCACCTGTATTCCCAGTAATACAGCCGGTTTTCACCAAACTCACCCACCAGCATCAGCTCGGGCCGCAATTCATATTCGGCTACAGCCTTAAAAATGATGCCGATGTTGTCCCACTCTTCCAGGGGGCTGTAATTAATCGCATTTTCCACATCCACAGCAGTATAACCTGCACCTACAATCAAACCCACAGACCGAAACTGTGCATTGGCCAGGGTTATACAAAAAAGTACAGCAAGAGCAATTGTGATCTTCTTCATGACATATATTGTTGATGCAAATACAAGATATGCAAATGAAAGAGGCAAGTCAACTTCCTGCATAATGATCCCGATTTTGTATATTGCAAACGATCACATAAAAAAATCACCATTCCCATGAAAAAACTATTCCCGCTCCCCATTCTACTGGTATTACTCATCTCATGCAGTGCCGGTCCAGGTAAAAAAGCAAGTGCAGAAAAAGAAGAGTGGATCCAACTCTTTAATGGCAAAGACCTGGAGGGATGGACCATAAAAATCACCAAACATCAGATCGACGAAAACTACAACAACACCTTCCGGGTGGAAAACGGTTTGATGATTACACGCTACGACCAGTATGAAAAATTTGAAGGCGAATTCGGTCACATCTTTTACAATACTCCTTTCTCGCATTATAAACTGAGAGTGGAATACAGGGTAGTCGGCGAGCAGGTAGAAGGAGGAGCCGGATGGGCAGTAAAAAACAGCGGCGTGATGTTTCATGCCCAATCGCCCCAATCCATGCTGCTGGACCAGGATTTCCCGGTAAGTATTGAAGCTCAGTTCCTGGGTGGACTGGGAGATGGGGAACGGTCCACCGGCAATCTGTGCACACCTGGAACCCATGTGGTAATGGACGGTGAACTTGTGAAAAGGCACTGCACCAACTCCACATCACCCACATTCCATGGCGAAGAATGGGTCACCTTCGAACTGGAGGTCCGGGGCGACAGCATCATTCACCACCTCATAAATGGCGACACCGTGATGAGCTATTCTAAGCCCCAGGTGGGAGGTGATGTGCCTGAAGGCTACGCTTATCCGGAGGGAACTCCCATCACTTCGGGATACATTGCCCTGCAGGCCGAAAGTCATCCATATGAGTTCCGGAAAGTGGAGCTACTGGACCTTTCCAAGTGATTTTTCCTGAGTTCTGAACAGGCTATTGGAATGAGTTAGAAGTTTTCCTATCTTAAGCGGCTTACTAACTAAACTTCTTAACTATGGACAAGAATGAAATCCTTACGAGGGTTAAGGAGGTGGTAAGCTCTGTTCTCAAGACTGATCCCTCCGAAATTACCGACGATTCCAATTTTGTATTTGACCTGGGTGCTGACTCCATGCAGAGTGTGGAGCTGGTGGCCGGATTTGAAGAAGAATTCGACATCGAAATGGACCAGGACAAGGCTCTCGAAGTTCAGAATATCGACGATGCGGTGAATTTCATAGCTGAATACGTGTAATTCTTTCTAGAATTTCTTTACATATGGAAGAGTTGCGTAAGCTTCGCCAGAAGAATCTGGAAACGATTTTTCATCCGAAATCGGTTGCCATTGTAGGTACCAACAAAGTAAAAGGTACCGTTCCCCACGACATCCTTGATGGAATTCTGAAAGCAGAATTCACCGGGATCGTCTACCCTGTAAGCCCGAGAGAAAAAAGCATCAAAGGGATCAAAGCCTACAAATATGTGCTTGACATTCCCGATGACGAAGTGGATCTGGCCATTTTGGTCTTTCCCAGTTCGGTAAACCACATGGCCCTGGAGCAATGTGGTCAGAAGGGCATTAAATCGGTTATTATTATCTCCGCAGGTTATAAGGAGGTGGGAGAAGCCGGATTGCTAAAGGAGAAACAACTGATCGAAATTGCCCGGAAATACGATATGTCCTTTATCGGACCCAATTGCCTGGGTGTGATCAATACAGCTCCTGACACCTTGCTTAATGCCTCTTTTGCTCGCGAAATGCCCGGGCAGGGAAGCATAGGTTTCCTCTCCCAGAGTGGAGCCCTTTGTACGGCTGTGCTCGACTATGCCCAGGCCAAGCACATTGGATTCTCCAAATTTATCTCTTTTGGAAACAAGGCCGATATCAGCGAAATAGACCTGCTCTATTACCTGGGGAATGACCCCGAAACCAAGGTCATCCTTATGTACCTCGAAGAAGTAAGTGATGGTGAGGGCCTGATGAAGGCCGCTCGTGAGGTGATTGCGCAAAGTGGCAAACCCATTCTGATTATCAAGTCGGGACGGTCGGCAGAAGGAGCTTCGGCAGCCGCTTCTCACACCGGTTCTCTGACCGGGGCAGATGAAGTTTGCGACGCTGCCTTCGAGCAGGCAGGAATACTTCGCTGCGATAACATCGAGGAGATGTTTAACAAGGCCATAGCCTTTACCTACCAGCCTGCTCCGGCAACGGAAAAGGTAGCCATAATTACCAATGCAGGAGGTCCGGGTGTTCTGACCACCGATGCTGCTATTTCCAGGGGATTAAAGCTGGCCAAGTTTTCTGAAGAGACTACCGCAATTCTTAAGAAAGCTCTTCCTGCCACCGCCAACATCAATAATCCGGTGGATGTGATCGGAGATGCACGTTCGGACCGATATCTGGCAGCCATTCAGGCAGCTTTTGACGATCCCGATGTGGCCGGGGTGTTTGTGATTCTTACCCCCCAGTCCATGACCGACATTGAGACCATTGCTCGCGATGTGACGGAAATCGCCAAGGGTCAGACCAAACCCATCTATGCCTCCTTCATGGGAGAAAAAGATGTGGCCGTGGGTATCAATTTGCTGCAACAGCATCAGATACCCCACTACATTCTTCCCGAATCCATGTGTTCCGCCTACCAGGTCGTTCTGCGTTTTAATCAGGATATAAAAAACCGAAGCCATCAGCTTCCTGAAATTGGAGGCATTGATAAACAGGAAGCCGGAAAGAAGATGCAGAAGGCCCTGGCCAATGGAAGAAGCTACATCCCCGAAGTGGAGACCATCGAGATCCTGGAAAGCTACGGTTTGCCCGTTCCTCAGGGAAAGCTGGCCACCACAGCCGATGAAGCAGTGGCAGTGGCAGAGGAAATAGGCTATCCAGTGGTTATGAAAGTGGTATCGGACGACATCATACACAAGTCTGAGGTGAAGGGTGTGGAGTTGAATCTGGGCTCTGCCGCCGAGGTAAAAGAAGCCTGGGACAGGATCCATAAGAATGCACTTTCGGCGGTACCCGATGCCACCATAAGCGGGCTGTATGTGATCAAAATGATCAAGGGTAGCGAGGAGATCATCCTTGGAATCAAGAGAGATCCTTCCTTTGGCCCGGTATTACTCTTCGGCCTGGGTGGAATCTTTGTGGAAGTCTTTAAGGACGTGAGCTTTGGGGCCGCCCCCTTAACTCGTGAAGAAGCCCTTGGGATGATCGAACAAACACGGGCTTCAGAGATACTGAAAGGACTCCGTGGAAGAAATCCCAGAGACGTGGAATCCATCGTGGATGCCCTGTTAAGGCTGGGCCGTCTTGCAGCAGATTTCCCCGAAATAGATGAATTGGATATCAATCCCCTCTTTGTTCTCGACCAGGGAAAGGGAAGCGTGATTGGTGATGCCAGAATGATAGTAAAAACCAACAACTAACTTAACTACCAAAAAAAATGAGAATTGTAATTAAAGACACAAAGAAAGAAACCGGCAAATGGGTTGCTGATTACATCTGGAACAAAATTGAAAAATTCGGACCTACTCCCGAAAAGCCATTTGTTATGGGGCTTCCCACAGGTTCATCACCCCTGCCTATTTATAAGGAATGGGTAAGAAGGTATAAAGCAGGAGAGATCTCCTTCAAGAATGTGGTGACTTTCAATATGGACGAATATGTAAAGATTCCGGAGGATCATCCCGAAAGCTATCATGCCTTTATGTATGATAACCTCTTCAATCACGTGGATATACCCAAGGAGAATATCAATATTCTGGATGGAAATGCAGATGACCTGGATCAGGTGTGTAAAGATTATGAAGCAAAGATCGAATCCCTGGGAGGCATTGAGCTATTCCTGGGAGGGATCGGACCCGACGGGCACGTTGCTTTTAACGAGCCGGGCTCTTCGCTGGTATCACGCACCAGGGTAAAAACCCTGAGCTACGATACCATTTTGGCCAATTCCAGGTTCTTTGGCGACGATATGTCAAAGGTCCCCACCCAGGCTCTCACCGTGGGTGTAGGTACAGTGATGGACGCCAGGGAAGTGGTGATTATCATCACTGGCTTTAATAAGGCCAGGGCTGTTCGTGAAGTTATTGAGGGAGGAGTCAGTCACATGTGGACAGTTTCCATGCTCCAGTTGCATGAGCATGCTGTCATTGCACTTGATGAGCCAGCCACCATGGAGCTGCAGGTCGAGTCGGTGAAGTACTTCAAGGATATTGAGGAGATTGCAGGTGATCATATTCCCACACGAAACGACGAGGAATGAGCTACCGAGCATTAAAGAGTGAAGAAATAACAGCCCTGGAGAATCAGGGCTGTTTTTCCCTTGACTGGTCGAAGATACAGGTTAAGGATCCTTTTTCCCTTACTCATGTACATAATGTACGTTTTCTGGGGGAAGTGAAAGTGGGGATCCTGGGCAGACCTGTTACCCTGGCCAGTGGCGAACAAAAGACCTCCCGCCTGTTCAATAGTAAAATTGTACAATGCGAGCTGGGAGACGATGTCTTGCTTGACAATGTGCAGATGATCCGAAACTACCGCTTAGGTGATCAGGTGATCCTGCAGAATGTGGACTCTGTCGTAGTCCCTGAACCTTCTTCTTTCGGCAACGGGACAGAAATCGAGGTGCTTAATGAAGGTGGCGGACGCGAGGTAAAGATCTTTGATCAACTATCGGCCCAGCTGGCTTACCTGATGGTGACTTACCGTCACGATTCGGATCTGATTGCTTCCCTGGAAAAGATGGTTGAACAGTACAGTAAGAAGAAAACCTCAGATATTGGCAACATTGGCTCTGGAACTGAGATCCTGCACACACGAACCATCGAGTCTGTGAACATCGGTGAACATGCCTTTATACAGGGTGCATCCCTGCTACGAAACGGGACCATTGCATCAAAAAAGGAGGCACCTGCCTTTGTGGGAGACGACGTAATAGCCAAGGATTTTATCTTTCTCTCGGGCTCCAAAGTAGATGGAGGGGCGCTTGTAGATAAAAGCTTTATTGGTCAGGGTGTAAAAGTGGGCAAGCAGTTTTCTGCAGAAAACTCTTTATTCTTTGCCAATTCTGAAGCCTTCCATGGGGAAGCCGTTAGTGTGTTTGCCGGCCCCTATACCGTCACTCACCATAAATCCTCTTTGCTTATTGCCGGAATGTATTCCTTTTACAATGCAGGAAGCGGCACCAACCAGAGCAACCATATGTATAAGCTTGGTCCTGTTCATCAGGGGATCCTGGAAAGGGGTTCCAAGACCGGATCCTTCGCCTACCTGCTTTGGCCCTGTCGAATAGGAGCATACTCAGTGGTTATGGGAAAAAACCTGGCCAGTTTCGACACCAGCGATCTTCCCTTCTCCTACATCAATGTGGAGCATGAAAGGAGTATGCTAACCCCTGGGATGAATTTATTTACAGTGGGTACGCGCCGTGACAGTGAAAAATGGCCCACCCGGGATAAGCGGACAGATCCTGAGAAATACGACCTGATCAATTTCGATTTTCTGAGTCCTTATATTGTGCAGAAAGTAGTTCGTGGCCTGGACGTTCTGACGGAGCTCTATGAGAAGGCAGCTAAAAAGCAAGAATCGGTATTCTACAAAGGGATCCGGATTAAGCGCCTGATGCTGAAATCCACCCGGAAGTATTACGAGATGGCTTTTCGTATTTTCCTTGGCAACCAACTGCTTGAAAAGATGGAGAACAATGAGGACATCTCTTCCATGGATGATCTAAGGAAGGCCCTCGCTCCCATAAGTCAGGAAAAACCCGGAAAATGGCTGGACCTGGCAGGGATGATAGCTTCCGAAACAGCTGTGCTGGACTTGGTTTCGGATATCGGATCGGGCAGTATAGGAAGCCTGGAGGAACTCCTGGCCGGACTGAAACAGATTCACTCTTCCTACGAAACCGAAGTGTGGGACTGGACCGCAGGTCTTATGGCCGAGCGACTCGACCTTGATGTGGAAAAACTCTCCAAGGAGGAGCTCCTGGACCTGATCACCTCCTGGGAAACTGAGTTTATCAAACTCGACAAGATGATCCTTATGGATGCTTCCAAAGAGTTTGATGTGAGTAGCAAGATAGGATTTGGAATCGATGGAGATGAAGAAGTAAGGGATGCTGATTTCGCAGCCGTGCGAGGTATGGCCGATGAGAATAAATTCATCGTGGGCATCAAAAAAGAGATGGAGCAGATCGAGAAACGAGCTGCGTCACTCAGGAAAACTGTTGAGTCCTGGTAGGACTAATCTTTTTGAATTAACTGCAGGGCATGCTCCAGCACCACATCCCGGTTGCTGGTCATGTCCTGTTGTGTTAAGGGCACAGGATAATCGGGTATAACTCCCCTACGAGGATCCATATGCTTTACAGCTGCCGTATACCTCATTACCCTGGCCGTGCCTACCATGATCCCGGTCTCGCTCAGAGCCGGATAGGTGGCGTTGCCCGTACAGGTATAGGTTGCTCCTGACTCTGTACCCACGAACTTTCCTAGGTCGTGGTATTTTAATAAACCCACAAAATGTCCCGTGGTGGAAAAGCAACGTCCGTCAATCAGTGTGTAAAGATTACCCCCATAAGGCAAAGGGGCTTGTGGAACAGGATTGGCCAGGGTATCGTAACGCCCATAGTGATCCTCAAAGTAGGGAAGTGGCTCCGGTTCCAGGTAGGCCCATAGGTAAGAAGCACAGAAGGGATCCCCTCCTCCGTTGCCCCTGAGATCCAGAACCAGGTCACGGATCTGCTTTTGATCGATTTCCCGGAACACGCTGTCAAGGAAGGTCCGGAACCTGTCCACCTCTCCATAGTAGGCAAAAGAATTAATGGTCAATAATGCCACCTTTCCCTCATCCAATTCTCTCATGGAAAGCTCATTCCCGGTGGATCTGGCCTGATCTACCCGGGCATTGTCCACGGGCTGAAGAATGGTCGTTTTCACTTGCTCATCAGCGGCTAAGCAATATTCAAGCTGAAACTCTTTGGGATAGCCATAGGCCAGGGCATACTTTACAGCAAAATACTCTCCCACCTTGGCTTCCCGATAGGAAGGATTAAATCCGTCGGCCGAATTAAGAGACTTCAAGTGGGCTACAATCTCCTGCATACTCGTACCGTTAACGCTTAGGATTTCGCTTCCTGCCGGCACCGCTCCCACTCCGGAGACGTGGCCTGCCACAAATGCCTTTTCACCTGAAACAATAATTTGTAAAGGGAACATTCTTTGGGGAGAAATGCTCCAGTAGGAACCCGGGAGCCAGAGGCTGGAATGTCCGCATCCCACTTTAGCGATCACCTCGGTCATCAGCATCAGGAAGCTGTCAAAATCCAGATCCCTGTCGATTTTTGCTGCATTGGCTTCGAAGAGGGAGTCCAGCTCTTCCTTGCTTGTATAATCATATAAAGCCGGATGGGTGTTTTCCAGGATGGATCGGAATTGCCGGAAGTCCTTTTGCAGTTTTTCCCTGCTGAATACCACAGGCCAGCTAAAATATTCGTCCGCATCAAATCTGGCTTCAGGAAGCTTCAGGCTTCCCTCCTCCAGCACAAACAGGCGGGCACCATGGTCCGGATTAGCGGGATTGGGATTGTCTTCCCAGAAAAAACGATCGCTCCCCTTTTCTATCACATACTTGTAGAACAACGTGTCGCCCGGCTTTCCGTCCATTTCAAATGTTCCCTGGTAAAGCTCCTGTCCGGATTCAGCATGTAATTCATGGCTTGTGCCCTCCCAGTGGTTGAAGCTTCCCCTGACAAATACTTTGTGATTTTCAGAGGGAGAAAAGCTCTGGTTCCGAACAAGGTCTTCCACATTGAGGCTAAAGGTAACGGTCGACTGCCCAGTCAGTTGAGCTGACATAAAAAGCAGCCACAGGAGAAATGGCACTCTTTTCATAGTTGTTGGGGCTAAATGTATATTGTTTTACTGAGGGATTTCCAATCCGCAGTTCAGGTAAACCTGATCCAATGCAAAACCAATGAACATGGGATATATCCAATCCTTATAACGTCCCCAGACCTCTCCACGATAGGCGGGGAATACCTCATTGATTAAAGGAATCAGGGGCGCTGCCTCCTCCTTGAGATTTCGAAGGCTTATGGAAGCCTGTAAGACCAGTGTGGGGTGGTCAGCCTCCTGCAGGGCCCTGGCCAGCACCGCTAATCCTTCTTCATACAAGCCCATCTGACAGATTAACTCTGCGGCTGCCACAGCCACGGTAAGCGAAGGATCCTTCAACAGTTCTTTCAAACGGATCAGGGCTACCTGGTCCAGATCCCCTGCCGAATACAGGCTTAGCACAGCCCAGAAACGCACTGCAGGATCTGCATGGTCAAACAATAATACGGCCTCATCGACCGTGGCCTCCGGATTTCCGCAAAGATTGGCAGCCTTAAGCACATCCTCTACCGGGAAGGCTTCACTGGCTCCCATTTCATAGGGCGATGTAGCCCCGGCTCTTATCATCATGTCCGATTCGTTAAGCAATCCCACATCCCTCTGCTCAACCATCCACTGATAAAGAATCCCCTGCATCTCTTCCACCAGGGAAGCATATTCCGGATCGGCTGCCAGGTTATTTAGTTCATGGGGATCGTTTTGCAGGTCATAGAGTTCTTCGTATTCCTTGCTTTGCCAGAAAAGCTCAGCCTCGGGATTTAATTCGCCGGCTGCCCTTAGCCTCAGCAGTTCGGCATACCCGGCTTTCATATCGCTGTAGATAATGGCATCGCTTACATACGGCTGATGAGGCATAAAGTGGCGAATGTAGATAAAGCGATCATCCAGTACACATCGGCTTACTTCGTACAGATCGTCGGCCCGGCTCCTGGCTCCGAAAATATACTCCTTCTCCTTCTCTGTTCCGGGCCCCATAAATGCCTTACCGGCCATGTGTTCAGGAATCTCTGCCCCGACAAGGTTCAGTACCGTTGGAGCAAAATCCACAAAACTGACCAGCCTGTCCTCCTTGCTTCCGGCATTCTTATCAAAGAGCTGCTTGTATGCTTCGGGCACACGGACAATCAAGGGGACATGCAATCCTGTGTGGTAAAGCCAGCGTTTGTACCTGGGCATGCCGAATCCATGGTCCGAAAAGAACAAAATGATGGTATTTTCATAGAGGCCATCCTCTTTCAACTGTTCCAGTAGTTCTCCCACCTGCTGATCCAGGACCGAAATCAGGTCGTACTGGTGGGCCCAAATTTTTCGCATCTGTGGGGTATCGGGGAAATAAGGCGGTAGACTGGCCTGGTCCGGATCGTGCCTTTGTTTCAGCGTGGCTACATCCTCTTCACTCAAGCTGTTGGTAGGGCCTTCATGGGTGATCATGTGGTTAAACACAGAGAAAAAGGGCTGATCCGGCTCCCGGTTTCTCCAGTGGGCCTGGTTTCCCTGATCGTCCCACCTGCCCTCAAAACTGAAATTGTAATCGGTTTTGGAATTGTTGGAACAAAAATAGCCCGCTTCGTTCAGGTATTGAGGCAGGATCTTAAAATCCGAAGGCATGCTTATGTCCGAGCGCAGATGCTGTGTGCCCAGGGTGGTAGCATATACACCGGAAATCAATGTGGACCTTGCAGGGGAACAAATGGGAGCTGTGGCATAGGCCCTGGTGAAGAGGACTCCTTCCTCTGCCAGTTGGTCCAGATTGGGAGTGGAGGCATAAGGATCCCCGTAGCAAGCCAGAGCCGGACTCATGTCCTCGCAGGTGATCCAGAGTATATTGGGAGGTGCTAGTTCCTTGTTTTCGTTCTGTTTAGAAATGTTGCAGCTGACCAGGAGTCCCAGGGCAGCCAGGCAAATAATGCATGCTTTTTTCATCAAATTTTACTTTTATTGCTTTACCTTCTTCTGGCTCCTCCGCTTCTGGAACGACTGGGTGTTGCTGACCTGGAAGGCGCTGCTGAACGTGAAGGCGAGGCCGTCCGGGAAGGTGCAGTGCTGCGTTGCTGATACTGCGGCCTGCTCTGATTGTACTGCTGCGAACGCTCCGCCCCCCTGTTTCGGGAATTGTAATCCCTGTTCAGATTTCCTGCACCCTGTGAAGGCCTGGTGTAGGTGTTGGAAGACCTGTCGGAGGGTGTGGGCCGGGTGGCTGGTTGCTGACCAGTGGATGGCCGGGTCTGACCCGTGGAAGGCCTGGCCTCCCTGGTGGAGGGTTGCTGACCAGTCGATGGCCTTGCTTCCCTGGTAGAAGGTCTGTCGCTGGCGGAGGGCCTGCTGTTATCTACCCTGTTCCAGTCATTTCCATCCTTGCGGTATACATTGCCGTTTCGGTCGGTATAGTGGTTGTTGGCCCGGTTGGCCGGCTGGGCCGAAGGCCTTGTGCCTGGATTGGCCGATGCCATGCGGTCACCAGTTCTGGGATTGTAGGTATTTGCCCCGGATTTTCTCACTCCCTGCACCCGGTTGTTATATACATTGGCCGAAGCCCTGGGTCTGCTTGAATAAGGTGTGGGGCGATTGTAGGCATTCCTGCTGCCGGCATAATAGCCAGCCCGGTATCCGGCACGATAACCGTGAGCATATCCATGACGGTAGCCATAATGGTAACCGTGTCTGTAACCACAGGGACCCCAGTAGCCGTAGTGTGGAGCTCCCCAACCCCAGGTCATCCATCCGTAGGATACACCAAAGGAAAATCCCCATCCCGTATAGGGATTCCAGCGCACATTATAACCATAGGTCACCGGCCTGGGATAATAACGCACCCCGTACCAGGGCCTGTAATAATATCCTGTCCCGTAATAAACGCATCCTCCATATACATAAGAGTGTGTATATCCAGGGGTGTAACCCACATAAACCACCTCTGGAGTGGAATCGTAGATATACACATATTTCACATTGTAGACAGGCGATTCGGGCGGGATTTCCTGTACCTGGTCGGGTACTACCACACTTATTTCCCAGGGCCCTGTCGGTGAGTTTGACTCAAACCATATGGCATTGTCGCAGCAATAATAACGCTTCTCGATCTGCAGGACCGATTTGTCCGTATTCACCGCATACTTCATGCCCGTGTTTCCCACTTTTTCGAACTTGGGTTGCCCGTCGTAACTAACTTCCAGCCTGGCTTCACTGCGATCCACCTCTGCGGTCTGGGGTATCTGATTCTCCAGAATAGCCTCTTTGGCTTCCTGCGTGCCGGCCACACTGGATCTTACCGAAGCCATATCAGAATTGGAGGGTATATCTGCAAAACCCTCAGGAATCTGGCCGGGCTCCACAAATGTCCAGGCGCCATCGTTGAGCGATTTGGATTTGTACCACCTGCCTGCCACCAGGATGTAGTACTCCTGAGTGTCAATGTTCATGAGAATGTCATCGGCAGTGTTGCTCATATATAGAAGGGAGGTTCCCTCTATGGGCTTAAATTCCGGTTCGCCGTCAGACTGAAGCAGTTCTGCGGGTGCTGTCCTGAGTACAATGTCTGGTTTAATATCATTGTCAACCACTTCCTCATTGTCGCCTTCCCTTTCCGCTTCCGGGTCGGTCATGGCCTCATCTGCTATCTGCTTCAACTTCTTGGGAACCCTCTCGGTGGCTTTCCAGGTATCAAAGTTTTCCGATTCGTACCAATGTTCGCCACCCTTCACATAGTATCGGTCTTTTTTACTGTCCTTCACCACAAAATAGGGAGTATTAACCACTCGTTCATAAGCTGAATTTTCTATGGTCTCGAATATGGGATCCCCGTCCAGAATAATTAACATGCTGGGCACGGTGGAAAATATAATCTCCGGAGCCGCATTGTTCAAATCTTCGGACAGGCTTGTGGACACATCCGTCATTTCCAGATCTGCCAGCAGCTCGTCCAGGGAAATCTCCATCTCCCAAAGAGGCACTTCCTTTTCAAGGTAAGCGTTGATTTTCTCAATCTTCTCCTGTTCGACGTCCGGGAATCTGGCAGCAGTGACTTCCATATCCAGCAAAAGGACCTTTCTGGAATCCCTGTCGGTGGATACCTTGCAATCGAACCACATGGCCCCGAATACGGGAGTGTTAGTCTCTTCGTTACTTACTGAGACTGCTGCCCTGGACTCAAGCCTGTTCTCGGTAAAGGACTCAACCTGTGGTTGATAAATTATCAGTGAGGTTCCATCCTTTTCAATTTTTTTGGGCCAGCTGTTTTCTTCTTCGGCCCTTAAGTTCATACTGGTGCAGAGGAAAACCAGGCAGCTTCCCAGGAGAATTATTTGTTTCATAGGAGTAGATGTTTCATCGTTTACAGCAAGTTAGTTATTTTATCTCTCAGTGTGCAGTATTTCCCAATCCTTCTGCCCCTGAATCTTAGTAAATCTTATAATTAACATGGATTTAACATATTGATTTAGTGTGCATTACGCAAATAGCCCTACCTTGATGGGATGTGTAATTAAGCACAAAATCCATACAGACTAACTTTTTCAATCATGACAGAATTTGCCTCTTCCTTACAGGATTTTAGAAATCAGTTTGCCGGAACAGTTCTGATACCCGGTGATTCTGCTTACGATGAACATCGTGCCATATGGAATGGCATGTTTGATAAAAAACCGGCGCTGATTGCCAGATGCACGAGCAGGGAAGATGTCGCCCTTTCAGTGAAATATGCCAGGAAGAACGATCTTTTAATCTCGGTAAAGGGCGGAGGGCATAATTCTGCCGGGAATGCAGTCTGTGACGATGGCTTAATGATCGACCTTTCAGCCATGCAAGATGTTAAGGTCAATCCTCAAAATCGAACTGCACTGGTTGAAGGAGGTTGTCTTCTGGGCAGGGTAGATGAAGCGACCCAGGAACACGGGCTGGCTGTTTCAGCGGGAATTGTATCACATACCGGTGCAGGCGGACTTACCCTGGGAGGTGGCTTTGGGTGGATTAGCCGGAAATACGGCCTCACCATAGACAATCTGCTTTCCGTCGAACTGGTAACTGCTGAGGGGGAAATCGTAAAGGCCAGTGCCGATGAAAATGAGGATCTTTTCTGGGGCACTCGCGGGGGTGGAGGCAATTTTGGGATTGTAACTACCTTTGAATTTCAGGCCGCCCATATAGGAACCGAACTCTATACAGGTCCTGTCGTTAAACACTTCGAGGATGCTGGAGCATATATTCACTTTCACCAGCAATATGTGCGCACTTTGCCCGATGAGATGACCGTTTGGATGGTGCTTCGACATGCTCCTCCCCTTCCCTTCATCCCTGAAGAATATCACGGAAAGCTTGTGATACTGCTACCCTTTGTGTGGTTGGGCGATCCTGACGAAGGAGAGAAACTCATACAACCTCTCCGGGATTTTGGAGATACCATTGGAGATGGCTCAGGTGTAAAACCCTGGACGGGGTGGCAGTCAGCTTTTGACGGCCTGGTGAGTCATGGGGCCCGGAATTACTGGAAATCTCACCATCTGAAGTATCTGGACGAAAAAAGCATAGAGGTGATCACCCGATTTGCAGCCCAAATGCCCAGTGAGGAATGTGAGGTGTTTATCCCACATATGGAAGGAGCTCCTTCCCGGATCGAGCCTGCTGCAACCGCTTTCCCTCACCGCTACACTCCCTTTGTGCTCAACCTTCATACCCGCTGGCAGGAAAAATCCGACGATGATCGCTGCATTGCCTGGGCCAGGGACTTCCACGATGCCACCCGGCCTTTCAGTAAGGGTGTCTATGTGAATTTTCTTAGTGAGGAGGGAGATGCCCGTGTCAGGGAAGCTTATACAGAGGAAGTTTGGGCGCATCTGGTAGAAGTTAAACGAAAGTGGGATCCTGAAAATGTCTTCCGTATGAATCAAAACATTGCTCCATGAAAATAGCCCTCTTCAGTTCGCTTTCTTACGACCATGAGTATTTTGCTTTGGCTGCGAGTGGCTATACACATGAGATTAACCATTTTGAAACCCGGCTCCGGGCCCGGACTGCCTACCTGGCCAGGGGTCATGATGCCGTATGTGTATTTGTGAACGATGTGGTAGATAAAGAATGTATTGGTATATTGAAAGAACTGGATATCAAAGCGATTGCCCTTCGCTGTGCAGGGTTTAACAATGTGGACCTGGAAGCAGCTTCTGCTTACGGAATCAAAGTGCTCAGGGTTCCTGCATATTCACCCGAATCGGTCGCCGAACATGCACTGGCACTGATCCTCACCTTAAATCGAAAGACCCACAAATCCTACAACCGGGTCAGAGAGGGTAACTTCTCCCTGGAACGGCTCACCGGATTTAACCTGCACGGAAAAACCGTAGGTGTGATAGGGACCGGAAAGATCGGAGAAGCCTTTGCCAGGATCATGCTGGGCATGGGTTGCCGGGTCCTGGCCTTCGATATGTATCCCAATCCGGCACTTGCCAAAGAGGGCTTGGTGTACGTGGAGCAAAACAGGCTGTTGAAAGAATCCGACATCATTTCACTGCATTGTCCCCTTACACCGGAAACTCATTATATGATTAACAAAAATACCCTGGCCCTGATGAAACAGGGGGTCATGGTGATCAATACCAGCCGGGGTGCATTACTAAACACCAACGACGTGATTAAATCCCTGAAGAAGGGTAAGGTTGCATACCTGGGCATAGATGTCTACGAACAGGAAGAAAAGCTATTTTTCCGCGACCGCTCCGAGGAGATCCTTCAGGACGATCAGATTGCCCGGCTGATGACCTTCCCCAATGTGCTGATTACTGCGCACCAGGCATTTTTTACCAAAGAAGCCCTCGGGCAGATTGCTAGTACAACCCTTCAAAACCTCCGGGAGCTGGAGGAAGGAAGCACGCTTTCCAATGAGGTAAAACCTTAGGTTTCAGCGACCGGCTGAGTATTCGTAGGGCAGGAAATCGGCAATGCGCTGGGAAGCCATTTTTCCTGACCATATCAGGGCTGCGGGATCAAAAAATCCATCCTGGTCGATGTATGCTTCCTTTTTGAGGCAGTCAAGTTTGCTGTAGTAGTTGTAATACTGGACCTGCAGAATTCCCTGAAAGCTCATGTACTTTCTTCCGCTTTCATCCTCACGCACCGCATCCTTACAAGCAAGTGTTTCCCCTGAGTGGTAGTCCTTGATATGATATCCGGAAGATTTTAATCCATCTTTCCAGAGGGTGCGGATGAATTCCTTACTGGAGCCCCTGTAGACAGACCTCCTGCGACGCTTATAAAGACTTGCCTTGGATCCCTCCCAGGCAAAGTCATGGGTGAAGACTATACTGCCATGGTAGGAAACACTCTCGGTTTTCTTTACGAATTCGAAGCTTTCCAGGTGATAAAAAAAATGATATCCCAGGGCATTGTTGTGAATCTCCAGGGGTAAGTGGGCCCTGGCCCTGATGGTATCCCTGTCATTCCGGTAATCAAAGCTTATGACTTCCTCATTCACGATATGACAGTTTCTGGCATAACGACTCATTCCGATAAATTCGTTCCGGAATATTCGCATATAGGCCTTTCGCTTCTTAGCGACGTCTTTCCCGGCAATGGAGACTTCCCCGATTTCGTAAAGGTCCCGAGCCAGTAAAATGGTGTAAGGCTTCACAAACTGAAGATCTTTCAGAGTGTGTGAGACATAACCCACTGCACTGATGCTTAAGGGCCGGGTAATGTAGGTCCCGGGAATGAGCTTGAATTTTCCCTGATCGTCGGTGGAGGTTCCCACAAAAGTGCCATCAAAAAAGACCGAAACCAGTGGGATGGGTTCACGTGTATCTGCATCCAATACCGTACCTCTCAGGATCTGTCCCTTTGCTGCAAGAGAAAGAATTATAAGCAAAAAGACAGCAATTGTGCTTTTCATGTCGGGGTAACCAGGCTTAAAATGCCACAAAAACCGGACCACCCGGTGCCTATTCCACCACCAATTCTGTGGATGCATTGATCCAGGCAGTTCCCCTTTTGTCCCAGACTCGAACCTTGCAATTCACAGGATTGGCAATCTGGGTTCCTGATAGTATGAAGTTGGGTGCCAGCTGGTCCTTAACCATGTCTGCACTCATTCCATCGTCACCCAGTAAATCCGCCTCATCCAGAACCAGGTTCCCGGTGGCATCTTTGACTTCCAGGCTCAAACCCAGATACACATTTCCATCCTCTTCCGCGAATCCTTCCAATCCTTCAAACAAGAGGTAGATGTTTTCATTAAATTCAGCCTGGCCATTGGTAATGGCCCTGCCTCTTTGCTGAGAATACAGATAGACCTCCTGATAGCTGACCTGGTTCCGGGAAAGTTTAATAGTCTCGTCCGGAAGCACTTTAAAATCCAGAACTGTCCTGAATCTGCCACTGCCCATTTTATCCCGGATATTTACGTAAAGGGTATATTCACCTCCGGAGTGAATGGGATCGGCCACGGTAACTTCACCGTACAGGTCCAGTGGTGAATTCTCAATTCCCTGCGCATATCCTTCATACAAATCGTTGACAAACAGCACTGTATCTCCCTCTTGACTGACAATAATCAATTGCATGCTGGGGAAGGCACCGGAACCCTTCCTTTCAAAGCCTTCCATACCATCGAAATTCACGTAGTAGGTTTCACCATAAATAAAGGTGTTCCTTTTAATGACCTCTTCTCCGTCCGACAAGTAAACTTCCTCACAGCTCAATCCGTCTCCACGTGCACTTAACCCGGTAGAAAGGTCCTTCTCGACCGACCTGGAAAAATCACAGGAGCCGACGGAAATGATTAATATAGTATATAGAAAGATCCGCAAGGTGGGAAAGGATAATAGTACTCGCATAACTGAACTCCATGGTTAAACCAACAAGTTAAGGCTTTTGCCTGAATCTCCACAAAAAAGAAGCCGAGTCCGTAGCTAAAACCCAAAGCAATCTTGACTTTCCACCAATCTATCGTAATTTTGACAGTCACATGAAAACTCACCTAATCAATTATTCGTCATGAAAAAAACCCTCCTGCTTTGCCTGTTTCTTCCCACTTTCATCCTTTCCTGTACCGAGGAAAAGCTAAGTCCCATGGACGGAGCCTGGAAGCTTGCCTACGAGTTTGAAGTAAAAGACGGTACCTCCACCCTTATCTTTCCCGGTGTATCACAGGGCAGCGAGATCAAAATGTGGTCGGGCGACCGATGGGCCCTGGTGGGGGTATTTATTGAGGACTCCACCATCACGGATAATTTCGGGGGTGGAAAGTTTACTCTGGAAGGAACAGATTACCAGGAAATTGTTGAATACCATAGCGCCAAACAATACCTCGGCCAGACGGTGAAATTGTATTTGGAGATAAAAAACGATACTTTGACCCAGTACTGGCCGGTGGATGAGAATGGTGTCCCCAATAAGGATCATCATTACATGGAAAAGTGGATCAGGTTTAACTAAACTCAGGAAAGTCTCACCAGAGATTTTCATTGCTTATAGCCACATTCACCGTCTACGGTTTCCCTTAAGATGTTCATTTGACTGAATGCTGTGAACAATTATTCCTTCTGAAGGTCTGTTTGTTAACTTAAAAGCTATCAAATGAATTCAGCCATCTTACTTCTTGCATTTAATCAAAAGTCAGGCAAGGATTTAATGCAGGAGCTGTACCGTCTTGGATTTCACTCTACGAATTTGGTCCATGCAGAAAAGGATGCTTTGGAAGCCCTCGCACATAGCTCTTATGCACTGGCCATCATAGATATCGATCAAGGCCAATCCCATGCAGCACTGCAAGCGGGTAAGGCCATCGCGGAAAACTATAGCATACCCATTATATTAATAGGAGATTCGCCGGATGCCAGGCTTCAAAACAAGTTAAGTAAAATTCGGCCAAGGGCGTACTATACCCGACCACTAAAATCGGTGGATCTTAAGATCGCCATTGAAAATATCGTCTTAAGTGAATCTGACAAGTCTATGACTGGGAGGAAGATGAACAGGAGGTGGCGGAACCTGCTCAACAACCTGCCTGGTATGGCTTACGAGTGCCTGAATGACGAGAACTGGACTATGCTATTTCTCAGCAATGCTTGCCGGGAACTAACTGGCTACGACCCTTCGGATATGGTCATGAATAAGAATATCTCCTATCAGAATTTGATACATCCTGAAGACCGGGAAAGGGTACGAAGAACCATTGAGCTCTCGGATTTGAAACGATTCGAACTTACCTATAGAATTATAACCAAAGAGGGTCAGGAAAAATGGGTGCTTGAGCGAGGGATCTCCACCGGGCAGAAGCACCTTGGAGTGGATGTCCTCGAGGGAGTCATCGTAGATATCGATGAAAAAATGAAGACCGAGGTGCAGCTGAAGCTTTCACTGAAAGAGCTCAAAATCCTCAATGCACTCAACGAAGACGCCAATGAAGGAATTCCCATGAAAAGGATATTCTCCCGGCTTGTGGCCAATTTATATGAACAGTACGGCGTAGGCACCAACCTGTATTTCCTGGATGAAACAAAGAAAATGCTGGTAGCTCAAAACAACTTCATCGACAGCAAAATTTTGAAGAGCATCGAAAAACATCTTGACAGAAAAATACCGGAGATAACTTTGAAACTTGTGGAAGGAAGCTGGCATAAATCCTTACTGGATCGACAGGGCTATTTTTATTCAACAGACCAAAATGAAATCACCCAGATGGCAAAAGATTTTTCTGCTCATTCCAATGTCTCCGGAATTATGGGAATGGTGAGTGATAAGATAAATGTTAAGAGCGTCCTGGGGATCCAACTAAAACACAAAGGAGAAAGCTATGGTTTGATGTCGCATAGAAGTGATCAGATCTTGCATGAAAATGTGATACAATCCATTATCGCCGTCGCCAATGGCATCTCGAACATCATAGCGAGGAAACTGACCGAGGAAAAACTGCTTCACGAAGAGACCAGGTTTCGGACCCTTTGGGAAATGGCTCCTAACGGTATTGTAACCATTGACTCGCGGGGCTACGTTACATCTGTGAATAAATCCTTTTTCAAGATCACCGGATATAGTGAGTCTGAAATACTAAATAAACATATTGGTAAATTACCCACGATTCCAAAACAATCTGTGGCAGAATATCTCGAAATCTTTTCGAGTCTCTTAGTTCGAAAGCGGACAAAGCCAATGGAATTTCAATGGAAACATAAGGATGGAACGCTTAATTGGGGCGAAGCTCATGTAAGCCTGATAAGAAAAGAAGGAAAAGTGAAAGGTATCCAGGCCATGGTTAGTGATATCACGGAACGAAAAAACAATGAATTGAAAATCATCGAAAGTGAAAGTCTGAACCGTACCGTCATTTCTAAATCCCCTATGTCTATTGTTGTCCTTAAGGAGGGCCGGATCAGTCTGGCAAATCCGGAAGTTATGAAACTGATGGGCCTGAAGGGTTCTGATTCCCTGGAAGGGTCCACTGCCTTCGATTTGATCGCTCCGGAATATAGATCCATCGCAGAGGAACGGTTAAAGGCTATCAACCAGGGAAAAAGCAATAAACCCATTGTATTTAAACTAAACAGACAGGATGGAAAAGAGGTATATCTGGAATCCATTTCGGTGCCAGTAAGTATTAATGGAGAAAATGCAGCCCTGATTATGGGAAGGGATATCACAGAGCACTTGCAGGCTGAGCAAAAACTCCGTGAGAATGAACAATTGCTAAGCGCCATATTGCAAGCAGCTCCCCTTGGGATCGGTTTGGTGAAAGACCGGAAGTTTTTCTGGATTAATGATTCCTTCGTTAGGTTAACAGGCTATAGCAGGAGAACTCTTATTGGACAGCCTACTGCTCTACTTTATGCTTCAGAAGCTGAATTTAAACGTATTGGAAAGTTATTATCCACACTATCGGATAAAAAGACCTTTTTGAGTACCGAGAGTCAGATCAAATGCAAAAGTGGTGTAATCATCGATATACTTTTCCAGGTGGTAGCCATCGATCCCGAAGACCTTTCCAAGGGTATTACTTTTACAGTAGCAGATATTACACAGAAAAAACTCAGTGAAAAGGAAATCATCAAAAGCTATGAAGAGATCAAAAATCTTTCCAGACATACTGAAGAGATCCGGGAAGAGGAAAGGAAACAAATTGCCAGAAATCTTCACGACGAGCTGGGTCAGATATTAACTGCGGTGAAAATGGATGTAAGCTGGATCAAAAACAAACTTAGTAAAGACGAGGTACATCTGATTTCGCGGACCAACGATACCCTGGATATTATTAACCAGGCAATAGCAGGGATTCAAAGGATTACTTCCGAATTGCGCCCACCCATCCTCGACAATCTCGGTCTATTTGAAGCGCTGCGATCTCTGGCATCGGATTTTCAACAAAGAACAGGGATAGTAGCAAAACTTCACTTGCCTGAAAATGAGTCTCAAATAGGACCAGATATAAAGATATCGCTCTACCGGATCATACAGGAGGCATTAACCAATGTAATGAGGCACTCGGAAGCAAGCCGGGTTGAATTGACAATCGGTGAAAAAAACGATACCTTACAAATCGGTATTTGGGACAATGGTATTGGAATCCAGAGTGAACAAATTCATTCCTCCGACAGTCTGGGACTGATTGGGATCAAGGAGCGTATTATGCGATGGAATGGAGATTTTGGTATTTCCGGTCATACTGGTGAGGGTACCAGGTTGAAAATTGCATTGCCCAAAATGGAAATAAAATAAAGATGTATGCCTGATTTTTTAGTGGTAGACGACCATCCTATTGTAAGAAAGGGTATCTGTCAGATACTGAATGAAATATCCGGCAGTGTGCACATCAAAGAAGCAAATGATGCACAGGAAGCTATCAGGGAAATCAGGGCTACGGTCTTCGACCTGGTGGTTCTGGATATCAATTTACCAGGACGAAGTGGCCTGGATTTGCTGGAGGATTTAAAAAGCAGTCACCCGGATATGAAGATCCTGATAATGAGCATGTACCCCGAAGAACAATACGCCATCCGTGCCCTTAAAACGGGAGCCTCGGGCTACCTTACCAAGGAAAGTGCCTCAAACGAACTTCTTGCTGCCATTGATAAAATCCTCCAGGGAGGCAGGTATATTACTCAATCCATTGCCGAGAGGATTTTTGATGCCATTGATAAAACAGGCCCACCCCATGAACTGCTTTCAAACCGAGAATTGGAAGTAATGATCCAGATTGCCAATGGCCGGAGTCTCAAAGAAATCGGCCAGATTCTGTCCCTGAGTGAAAAAACCATCAGCACATACAGAAGTCGTATTCTGGAAAAGATGGGACTTAATAGCAATGCGGAGATAGTAAGGTATGCGCTTCAATCGAAACTTGTTGAGTAAACAAGCCTGGTAAAACCCTACAAAACTTTTTCCATTTCCCCTACAGAAGCCTACACCTTCCTTTCCTGGATTCTGTACCTATTCCTACATCAATTCGCACCAGGTCTTTACTGACAATTCCTGGCCGGCGAACTATCTTGCCAATGCACCCCAACAAAGAGATCCAGTGTTATGAAAGTTGCAATTGCAGATCATTCGCCCGCGTGTTCCATGAGGCTGGGAAGCCTGGTAGCAGAAATTCCTTGCACGAAATCCATCATTCATATTCTTGATCCTCAAGTTGCCATTGAGATGGTCCGGACTAATTCTCCGGACATCCTGATTTATGATCTGCATACTGGAGGCAAGGAAAGCATGGATCTATTGAAACAGCTGTTAGAAGATCTTGCCGTTGCCCTGATCATCACATTGGTGGACATGGACATTAGTTATCATAAAAAAAGGTGTAATGAGATTGGGATTACTCATTGTCTGAATAAGGCACTGGATTTTGAAGAGGTCCCAACTCTGATTAAAGAATATTATGGAAAGAACAATCCTGGTTGCAGTTGAAGATAACAGCCTTAGCGGGTTGATGAGGAGAAGATTGGTAAATTCGGGTTACCAGGCAATCACAGCCAATTCCCAGCAGACAGTCCTTGATGTATTAAGCAAAAGGTCCGTGGATCTCATGTTGATCGAGGTTCGCCTCTATGAACAATTATCAAAGTCGAAAAAGTATGTGAAGCAGATGCAAGCCCCCTATAAACTGATCACGGGTTACACGGATGAAAAAAGGGCTGCCAAACTTAGCAAACGGGGAGCAAATGGATATTTTCTCCTGGATGATAGATTTTTATCAGCATTTCCCGAACAGCTTAACGAGCGTTTCAGGGTGCATGAAACCGAAAAGAAACCCAGTGTCTCGCATGTGGTGAGCAAAGAAAGTGAGAACACCCTGAAAAGTATTCTGGCTTCTCTAAAGGATCCGGCATATATCTGTTCCGCGAATCACGTATTGCAGTATGCAAATCCTGAATTAAAAGCTTTAATCGGAAGCCGCCTACTGGATAATAAATGTTATGCCGCCATATTCTCAAATTCCAGTAGCTGCACCCATTGCCCTTCCATAAATTCCTTACAGACTGAATCTTACACCTCCCAGATTGAAATGGTGGTAGGGGAAGAGAACAGGTTTTTCCAGGTATCAATAACACCCATTCAATTTGAGAATGGTTCCATCTCCCGTCTGCATATACTCAAGGATGTGACCGACCTAATCCAGGCGAAAAAGCAGGCGGAATACAATGAACAGAAATTCAAGATGGTTGCGGACAATGCCATTGATATGGTTTGGCAAATGGATATCCGCTTAAAATTCACCTACTTAAGCCCCTCTGCAGAAACCATTCTCGGATATAGTATGGAGCAAATGATTGGCCGGAATTTATGGGAATTCGCCAGAAGGAAGGATTTTATGGTAATGGCCAGGTATGCACTGGGTGCCATGAAGAATTATAAAAACTTCACGCATACGACATTTATCACCAGGCTTCTGCATAAGAGCGGGACAGAAGTCCCGGTTGAAATTACCGGGAAACTCTTAAAAGATAAGCAGGGGAAGATCGTTGGACTGCAAGGCTCAACCAAAGATATCACTGAGCGGTTCCGGAATCAGTCTGAGTTGCAAAAGCAACACCGCCTTCTTAGAACTCTTGTCGACAACATTCCTGATGTTATCTATGTGAAAGACCTTTCCAATCGCTACCTCTTGAACAACATTGCGCATCAAAAGGAATTAAAGGTCAGGAGTCAGGAAGAAATCCTTCACAAATCTGATCACAGCTTTTACGACGATGATACTGTGGCAGAATACCTCAGGGACGAACAAAAGATTATTGAATCGGGTATCCCAATGATCAATAAGGAGGAGTACCTGGCCCTTCAGAACGGCCATGAGAAATGGAAGCTGACAACAAAAGTACCCATAAGGGATGAGCATGGCACTGTTACCGGAATTGCAGGTATAAAACGAGATATAACCAATCGAAAATCCATCGAAGATGAACTATTAAAGTCCAGGCATGAACTGGCACTCCGCAACCGTATTGCCAATGCCTTCCTGACTGCCGATTCGGATAAATTGTACCAAAATATTCTCAATATCATCCTCGCGGAATTTCATTCTTCTTCGGGTTACTTTGGTTATGTAAATGAGAAAATGGAGCTGGTCTGTCCCTCCATGTCGGAAGAGATCATGGATGAATGCAAACTGGAAGACCACAGCCTGATCATACCTCACTCCTCATGGAAGGGAATCTGGGGTCGATCGTTGCTGGAAAAGAAAGTTCTGTATGCAAATGAAGATCTAAATCTGCCAATGGGACATATCTCCATAAAGAATGTGTTGTGTCTTCCAATCACCATAAAAGGCGATTTATTGGGCCAGATATGTTTAGCCAATAAGCCCGGCGGTTACAATAAGAGTGACGTTCAGGTCCTGGAAAATATTGGAAACTATTTAGCCCCCATCCTTCATTCCTATTTAAAGGAAGAACAGCTTAAAACAGCAAAGGAAGAGGCTTTTGCACTCCTGCAATCCGCCAAAGAAAAGGCAGAGGAATCAGACCAGCTTAAATCAGCCTTTTTACTGAATCTGTCCCACGAGCTTAGAACACCACTGAATGCAATCATGGGATTCACCAATGTTTTGGACGAGCAGCTAAAAGATATGGAGAACGGGGAGTTCTTCGCAACACAAATTTCTTCTGCTGGCAATGATCTCATGAAAATGATCGACGACACAATCGCCATGGCCAAGCTTGAAAGCGGACAAATCGATGTGGATCCGGTCAGACAGAAGCTTGAAACAACCCTCAGGGAAATTCAGGTAGAATTCCAGAAAAAATACCTGAAAAACAATCCGGATATCGAATTTCATCTGGTAGACAGAAGCAATGAGATAGTGCTGAATACCGACCATCGCATATTAAAACGTGCCCTGAACAACCTGTTGGACAATGCTGTAAAATACTCCGAGAAAGGGAAGGTGGAACTGGGTGCACATCAAATAAACGGAAGCCGCGTAATCGTATATGTAAAAGACATGGGAATTGGGATCGCTGAAGAACATCTTGAGCAGGTCTTCGAAAAATTCCGAAAAATTGAGGGTAAACAGAAATTTTACAGGGGGAACGGACTTGGTTTATCCATTACAAAAGGTTTTGTGGAAATTATTGGAGGCAGCATAGAGATTGAATCTACACCTGGGACAGGAACCATTGTAAGTATTTCTCTTCCCGTGAAAATTGATATGCAAGTGGAAGATTCTGAGATAGCAAAGAGCAGATCCGAAAATTGAAGGCTTCAATTTCTATGAAGCCTCTAGAAATGCAGCAAAAATGAGAGGGGATCAAAAACGACACTTTAACCCAGCACTGCCTGAGCTAAATGCTTGAACTTCGTGCATCCCGTGCAATCAGGACATGACACCCTCTATGTTACTTTCTTTAGTAAGGGGCGTGATTTTCCTCTGGGGTACTATCACAGTTTGCAGAAAAGCAGAAGAGATAAGCAAAAAGATAAGGGCAGAACCCAATTCAAAACTCTCATCAATGACTGAGTGAAAATGAACTGAAGGATCGCCCATCACATCCACATGACTTAAGCTCTTAAATATCAAATAATTGATCAGAAAGAAAATTCCAAGCACCAAGGGTGGTATTGGTAAATGAATTCTATTCACAAGCTTTCTGATAAAGGAAATTCTTATAAAGAACACTGGCAGGAGAATCCCATAGAAGAAGCAGAAAAGAAGATAAAAGGCTGAAACGGTCATGTATCTTGAAAGGCCGGGTTTGATACCATTTTCATCAAAACTGCTGAGAACCTTGAGGTTGTGTATATTAAATTCATTCTGGGCATTAATTGCTGCAATGGATTCTGGAACCTCGAAATGGAAAATACGTTCTCCCCAGCTTATTTCTTCTCCGGTTCCAAACAGAAAAAGCAGAAAGAACAGGATATGGATCACTTTTCGGGTGCGAATAAAAAGGATCAGAAATGCCAGAGATGTTAAAAAAAAGGCCAGGGCAGTCAGGTTTTCAAAAAGGCCATCTTCCCAGTTTATGGCAACAACGATATCCTTATCCAATACCAGATTTAAACCATATAGAAGGATTAAGGAAGCAAAAGCAATAAAAAAATAAATTCTGTTCTTCCGGAATTCATTGGCTATCTCCCGACCAAAGGCACTCATATTAAAAGGTTTACATTTATATTCAGCTAGTGTCAGAGGTATAAGAATCCAGCTCTACTGGAGAGTTGATCTTTAGGTTTAAGGATAATTTAATGCAGGCTTAAGGTAAATTTAAGCCATTATCAGACTTAACTCAAGAGCCTGGAGCTGCCCAAGCGGAACTTTTTGATGAGGTGCCGTGCTTTATCCTCCAATCCGGCAGATTCGGCGATGAATGCAATAATCGCTGTACAATGGATTGAAAATCAGAATTTCTTATGCTCTCCAGGGCCGATTTCGCTGGACATTTGCCAGGGTATCCAGGGCTATATTTACATCCTCAACGATCTGAAAATCGTACATACCCACGCAAATAAAATCGGCCCCGTTATCAAAGGCGTATTTAAATCCTTGCTCAGGCTTAATAGCCCCTGCTGCCAGTACCTTGAAAGCGATCCAGGGTTCTTCCAGATCGTTCATATAATCAATGGCCTCCTGAGGTTTCAGGCAAAAGTTGTTATCCTTCCAGCCTTCTTCGGGAACGTCCTTCTTTTCCAGATCCACCTCCGCCGACCAATAATTATCGGAATGAAGGGTCTTGACCCAGTAGTCGGGCCTGATTCCTCTTTGCACACAGGCCTGAATGGTCTCGATGCGATGCGCCCCAATACCAGCGGGTTTTCCATAGGAACGAATTAATTCAAGACCTTCAGCAAGTTCATCAAAAAAAGCGTTATCGTTTTGATACACTCGCATATCCGATACTCCGCCATGACTGTACAAGGCATCAGCACCCCCTTCCAGGGAGATTTCAATGCCTTCTTTGAAGTTTTTTCCTGCACCGCAATCAGAGATGAACTGCATCTTCCCGCCGGTCTCCTGCTTATACTTATTGAATACCCGACACATTACAGGATTGGAAATAATGGCATTGATGCCGCATTCTTCGGCTAGCTTGAGCGTAAGCATGACCTTCTCGTCGGTATGGTACATTTTAACCAGCTTGTCCACATAGATCAGGTCGCGTGCATGAGCCCAGCCTCCCATCAGATTTCCTCCCATCACCAGGCGGCTCAGTTCAAAATTCCCGATTTTTCCCAGGGGCACTTTCCCTTTCAATTCCTCCAGGGATGTGAGCTGAAAGCTTTTCAGGGTAGCACTGGAGACAGCATCCGGCCTATCGCTCAGGAATTTCTTCTCCATACTTTCCCATTTGGATTTTCTGTACAAGGAATAGGCAAAAGCTCCCACAAAAGGAACACTGATCATATCCCTCAGAAGCTCACGACGTCTGTTCGGGATTCCTTCTTCCGGTCCCGATGCCGGAACCGGTGCACTGGGCTTCTCTTCCCGCCAGCGCTTGATCCACCGATCTGCACCAAAGAAATAGGCAGGGGGAAGGAAGGCGAATGCGATCAGGGTGAAAAGTTCAATCAGGTTTTTATCCACCCACTGGTAATTGCCTTCGGCCACTACTCCCAGGGTATGTCCCAATATGGGGGGATAGGCGAGGAAATAGAACAGTAGCATAACAGCGCCACTGACGGACGACCAGCGAATAAATAAGCCAATAAACAGAGAAAAGCCTATAAGAATAAGTCCCCATACGTTCAAAAAGTCCACAACACTCAATACATTGGGTGAATTAGCCATCCAGTGAAACAATCCCTCAAAAATCCAATTGGATCCTAAGAGATAATACTTGGCAGTCCATTCCGGACTGAACAGCTTTGCTAAACCTTCATAAAGGAAATGCCAGCCAATGAGGATTCGCAGGATGGTAAGCAGGTGGGGCAGGTACTTTTTCATGGCTACGTTTTAAGCGTGGGATAAGCGAAAGTTAACAAGAAATGAAACCAAATAAAATCGAAAGCTCTTTTTCGTAAAAGCTCCAAAACCAGGATGAAGTTACAGACTGTTCCTCAACACCTGGTAGAAATCGTATTTCCTGAGATGTAGCTCTTTAAGTAAACCCCTGATGTCGTTGTGCCATTGCATTCTATCGTGGGAATACTCAAAATCCCTTGTATCTTTGCCTTCCCTGCTGGCTTTTTCAACCTTTAAGCGGAATTCATTGGTCCTTGTTGATAAAAGTCCGACAATTCGCAATATTGACTCCGTTTCGGGCTTTTGATGTAAATCGGGGAAGAGAAAATCGCTGGTCCTGGCAACGGTGGAATTAATCCTGTCGAGATGATTCATCAAGCGGCTCAGTAAATTGTGAACACTACCGATCTCATCCCCGGTCATTTCAATATGTAGTGATTCGGATATATGCTCAATCTGGAGGGCAAATTCCTTGTAGGCTTCGTATCGCAGATCATACATCTTACGCCTGTCAGCATTAAGCTCACTCAGCCAGAACTGGAAAATCCCAAAGCCCAGAGCCAGCGAGGCGAATACCCCTGTGATTCTCTCCTCACTTTCGACAACAAAGTCATCCATCAGAAACAGATACCAGGTCAAAAGCAGCAACAGCACCAGGAATAGAAAGGCCAGTGCTTTCTCAATTCGATAGTTCATGAATCCAATCCTTAGTAAAAGCCAAGATAGAGGATAGCTATACCGGAATCAAAATCACTTATTAACTATTGAGGCTTGTGCTCGGGAATAAAAAAAGCCCTCTCTGATTTTGAGAAGGCTTTTTTCCTTGTGGGAACAACTGGATTCGAACCAGTGACCCCCTGCTTGTAAGGCAGGTGCTCTGAACCAGCTGAGCTATGCTCCCTTTTGCGGCTGCAAATATAGAGGATCTCATTGAATTCCCAAAAAAGAAAATGCTTTTTTTGTATAT